>Ga0302320_10002777_pt1 | contig 40956 bp, 29 predicted proteins | sample Bog_T0_3_FD_202130 | JGI IMG/M metagenome (GOLD analysis project Ga0302320, IMG submission 202130) | Peat permafrost microbial communities from Stordalen Mire near Abisko, Sweden - Bog_T0_3 | ecosystem: Environmental > Terrestrial > Soil > Wetlands > Peat | place: Sweden: Abisko, Stordalen Mire... | reverse complement strand
CATAAATGCGACCTGGGCGAAGCTGGTTGTCAGCCGATGGTTGTAGCGGCGAAGCACCTGCCTCCCGTCGTTGAGGAAGCCCATCGTCGACCACCGGCGCGTACGGACCTCGAAATGGCGGCGAAGCACGGCGGAGAACTCCCCGACGAATTGTTCCTGGCGAGGGTCGGAAGCGCCTTGGTCCTCGACGAAAAAGCGGAGGAAGCGCGCAACTGCGCGATCCCAGTCCTTGCGAACGCAGGCGTAGAAAAAGGATGAGAGTCCCCACTTTTCGTCCTCGGTAATGCGGCCGACGATCCCGAAGTCCACCATCACGATGCGGCCCTCAGGCGTCAGAAACACATTTCCAGGATGGGGATCCGCATGAAAAATCCCCTTGTGAAGGAGCATCTCGTAGACTCCGTGCTGCAGCCTTTGCGCAAGAAGCCGGGGCGGGAGCGCCACCTTGTCCCAATTCGACCCGGGAATGGCGTCAACAAAGTCCATTACGAGCACATCCTGGGTCGACAACGATGGGTAGGGCGCGGGCACCTGCAGGAACGGGTGTCCCGACAAAGCTGTCCGAAGCGCCTCCTGGTCGCGCAACTCGCGGGAGAGGTCGGCTTGCGACCAGAGGAGAGCGATCAACTCATCGAACTGGCCGCTGAGGTTCAAGCACCGCAGGGTGGGCGCGATCCGGTGAAGTACGCCGAGGATTCCGCGGGCAATTCGAAGGTCGGCGCGCAACTGATTGCGCACGCCCTTCTTGATGAGCTTCACCGCCACCGTTTCGCCGGTATTCAGCCGAGCGCGATGGACTTGGGCAATCGAGCCGCTGGCGATCGGTGCAAAATCGAACGCGGCAAATACCATATCGAATCGACGCCGATAAATTCGGGAGAACTGTGCGCGAACGTAGGACCCCGGCGACGGAGGACAATCGTCTTGAAGTTCCCGCAGCGCTGCAATGACATCCGCGGGCAACAAATCCGAGCGCGTGCTGAACACCTGTCCGAGCTTTACGTAAAGAGGACCCATCTTCACGAGGTACAAGGCGAGGCGCCTCCCCAGGAGAGCGTCGCGCTGCCCCGGAGCAGTGGTGAAGCGCGCAAAGCTGTACGCGGCGAGATGGCCCGCAGTGAGAGCGAAGGCGCGCGGCAAGCGGAGCAATGCGAGAACGCTCTGCGATACGCGGCGTTCCCTCTCCGGCGGCGCTGAGCTTGCGGTTCTCGCAGAAGCCACAGCGGCATCCCGGGTGTTCGCGGGGAGAAGGTCTGTACCTTCAGTCTCCTTCAACATAACCATTCAGTGGCACCAACCGCGGTTTAGTTTATCCCGACATCGGTTACCTGGAGCGCGAAGTTGGAACTCGGGGTCACTGCCGCCCCGCGGAACCTCGGGCGAATCTTTCCAGCTGTGCGACGAAAGCGGAAGCGGCGCAGGAGAGAAGCCACCACCAGCTTCATTTGATAAGGCGCGAAGCTCGCCCCAACGCAGCGCCGCGAGCCGCCGCCGAATGGAAAGAACTCATGCGGCGCGTAGCGACGGCCCAAAAATCGTTCGGGACGAAATGATTCCGGTTCGGGAAACAGGTCCGGCCGGCGGTGGACGAGATAGATGCATGGCGCAATGCGGCAGTCGGGTGGAATGTCGAAACGGCCGATCTGCAAGGGAACGCGTGCGACCCGCTCCACCACCGGGATTACCGGATAGAGGCGCAACGATTCATTACAGACGGCGTCAAGATAGGGCAGCGCCGCAATTGCCTCGGGGGCCGGCGGACAGCTTCGCAGTTCCTCTCGAACCTTCTCATCGACGGCAGCCTCCTCGTGGATGCAATACAGCATCCACGAGGAAGCCGCGGTCGTGGGATCGTGACCTGCGAGCAGCATGGTCAGAATCTCTTCGCGGATCTCGGTGTCAGTCAGAGGATCCCCGGCGTCATCGCGAGCCTGCACCAGCACGTTCAGCAGCGCGTTCCCGGCATCCTTGATTGTGCCGCGACGGCAGTCGGCGATTTCCGTATCGATTAGCTCAAGGAGTTGGCGGCGAGCGTGCCAAACTCTACCACCCGGACTCCAGCGTCCAAGGTCTTTTTGTAGCATTGCGACGTAGACAAGAGGTCCGTTGACAAATTGCATCAAGCGCTCGACCGCGCTTCTGAACTTCTGCGTCTGCTCAGGCGCTCGTTTTCCGAATACGATCGCGACAATCACGGCAATCGAAATCCGCCGCATCAGCGGCATGACAGCGAAGGTGTCACCACGGGTCCAGCCGAGTCCGGTTTCCTCTGCGATACTCCAGGCATGCGCTCCGTACGAGGAAAACCCCGCCGGCCGAAAGGGGGGTAGCAGGAGGGCCCTATGTCGCCGGTGACGCGGGCCATTGAGAATAAGAATCGAGTTCTCGCCCAGCAGCGGCTTGAACTCAGAATTGCCTACATCGAGCGATTCCGGTGCGCCGCACCCCGCAAACACGTGCCGAACTAGCTGCGGGTCGCTGACGACCACGTAAGTCTTGTCGCCCAGCAGCCGGATGGTAAACATGTCTCCATACGTTCGGTAGCATCGTTCGAGCACCTCGTACGGCCGTACGAGAAACCCGAGCGTCTGAATCGTGCCGGGCATGCGGGGACCAGGGGGAAGACTCATTCACGACCTCGCCGGTGTTCAAACGCCTGCTGGTTTCAGTCCGTGTACCGGAAACACGCCCAACCGGTGGTGATCCCTGCTGATCCGCAGCCCAGGAGAACCTTCATGTTCGACAACAGCTTTCCCTCCTGAATCGCGAACGCCATCCCCAGTGGAATGGATGCCGACACCGTGTTTCCGAAGCGCCGGTGGGTTAGATATGCCGGGCCGACCTTCAGGCGCTTACCAAGGCGTTCGGTCATCGCATCGCTGGCGGCATGGCTGAAGGAAATCTCCGGGCGAAACTTTCTGATGACCTCATCTTCGCGGTAATGGTGGATCATCTTCGTAAACGCTGATCGGAACAGCCTTTCGCCACGCGCGAAGAATTGCAGCGGCGTGATCGGCCAGGTGTCATCCCCATTGTCGTACTCGTGATGATGCGGGAGTGGAATCTTGCAGAGCCCGTGATCGGCGCCCCAGTTTCGAAAGCTGACGTGAAACTGGTCGTCGGTACCGTTCGAGGGGCTGAGGATTGTTGCCGTAGCTGCTTCACCGATGGTGAGCCCTGAAAACCGGTTTTCGAGATCGGCGAGCGAGGTGAACCGAGGGTTGCCGAACTCCCGCGTATTACACTCGGAGTTCAAAATCAGAATCGTTCGATAGGTGCCCGCCTCCATGAACGTCCGCGCAACCTGGACCGCGCGGAGCCAGCTCGCGCACGCGTCTAGCAAATCGAAACAGGTGGCGTTGACCAGTCCGAGGTGCTGTTGGTAGACATTGGCCGTCGCAGGTTCGAGGTAACCGCGCGCTACGCCGACATAGATAAACAGGTCGATGTCGCGAGGATCGACGCCAGCCCTCTTGAGGGCGGCGCGTCCCGCACTGACCCCCAGTTCAAGCGCGGTCTGTCCCGGCGCGCGATGATATCTGGTTTCTGTCTTGGCCATCGCAAAAAGTGCGCGAACACGTCGTTCGAGCGATGCCAGGTCCGCGGGAGAAAGCCCCTTTTGGCTCGCCCCCTTCACGCGCTCGATGATGTCTTCGTTGGTGATAACCTGGGAGGGAAGAACCGCTTCAATAGCTTGAAAGCGCACAGGAATACCCCCGTTCGACTTGAATTGAGCACGAATTATGGGGCCTATACTCATCCCGTGTCAAGCATTTAAGTGGACCGGCTCGAGATGGTCCATCGGGGAAATCGAATTGAGCCAGGGATTGGAAAGAGCGCATTCTGGCAGAGCCAATGTGTATCGGTGCGATCCAGGCTCCGCTTGCCGACAGTAAACTTCGTTGACGCAACGCTGGTTTTCCACTCCGTCGTAGCAAGTCGTATTGAGTGCTTCGAGATGTTCAATTCCACTTCTCAAGTGCGACGGGGCCTCCTTAGGGAACCTCTGCAGAAGTGTGTCGGTGAAGCAAACGTTCCCTCAGGGGCTAAAACCCGCGTTCATTTTGCTGCCTTTACGGCACGACTGAAGTCGTGCCCTTTCAAAGCGGCGACTTGATCAGGGGTTCCTTGGTGCCCCTTGCCAAAACGGAGGGGCACAGCGAACCTTCAACTCCGTCAAGCAACGCCGATGAATGCAAGCGCATGCCAGATTGGCCCGCGATGAGCTCAACGGCTAAATTACACATCGTTTCCCATGACGAATGCGGCGGAACGCATTGTCGGCTGCGAACGGTTGATATAGGTGTACAATTCCTGCTGTTCTTCGAAGCCGAGATGGAGATTCCAGTGAATACCGGTGTGGCCCCGAGCGAACTGACGATCGTGATACCTGCCAAGAACGAGGCGAAACTGATTCCCCGCTTGCTGAACTCGCTGGCGAATCAGGATTACCTGAAAATGCGGGATACGAAAATCTTGGTGGCTGACGCGGGATCGACCGACGGCACATCGGAAATTGTCTTGGGATTCCACGATCGCCTGAACGTAGGAGTGATTCCCGGTGGTTTACCTTCCGTGGGCCGCAATGCCGGCGCTGCCCTGACCAGGTCGGATTACGTGCTATTCATCGATGCCGATATCGAACCAGCATCCGATTCGCTGATACGGCGGGCGCTCGAATTGGCGCGGCGCAAGGATCTGCACCTGGTTACCACCAATATTATTTGCCGCGAGGGTAATTGGCTGGACAAGGCTCTCTATTTCATCGCCAGCGTGTTCCAGCACCTTTCCCGGCTGCATCGGCCTTTCAGCTCCGGCATGTTCATGCTCTTCAACAAGAGGCGGTTTGACGAGCTAGGTGGATTTCACGAAAAAGTGAATTATGCCGAAGACTATTTTCTGAGCAAGCAAGTGGCGCGCAATAAATTCGGAATCGTGCGAGGAGGGTTTTATACGACCAACCGCCTCTTTCGACGCCTGGGGCGCTTCCGCGTGGCCCAGCTTTTCGTGATTACCGCGTTCAAATACCGCAGCCAGAGCCATTTCCTGCGCGACCACAAATATTGGGATGCTTAGGAATTTTCGCCATTCGCATGGGGATGCGGGCGACTCGCGGTTTCCCTGGAATCGTCGAAAAGTTTCCGCTGTTGCTGCCAAGACGTCCGGCTTGCCGATCGTCGAAATTGACGTTTTTCGGGTGATTTGAGATAGTGGGGCATTCAATTCTGTGGAGGCACGAGTAACGATGCCATCGACAAAGCTGCTTACTCTGCACCCCGAAGGGTCCCGGGTCACGATTGACCCGTTCGAGCACTACCGGCTCAACACTGGACCAACAGACGAGTTTGAGAACTTGCCCGAGACTCCCTCCAGCATACGAAACGTCGGCTGGACGCTCGGCAACGATTGCCCCTATCGGTGCACCCACTGCTACAGCATGAGCGCGCGCCGCCGCGGCAGGAATCTGGAGCCCGAGCACGCACACCGGGTGATCGCGCAACTGAAAATGAACGGAATCGAAACTGTAAATCTGGGCGGCAACGAGCCCTTGTTCACCAGTGGGCCCAATCCCAAGGACACCCTGCTTCCGGAGATCATTCATGGACTTGCCGGCGCCGGGATCGATGTAGGCCTTACAACCAGCGGCATTTCTCTGCTTCACCTCTATCGCGATCATCGAGCGGCCTTTGACTTGCTCAACGATGTCGATATCTCCTTCGATTCGCCATACGAGGAGGAGCACAACCGGAATCGCGGCGCCAGGTTGTTTCATCAGGCAATCCAATCGTTGGAGATATGCCGCAATGCGGGAAAGCCCCACACGGTAATCATGGCCGGGATGAACTGGAACTTCTCGCCGGATCACCTGCGCGCCCTGGTCCATTTGGCATGGAGCTACGAGGCGAATGTTCGCATCAACCCTGTTAAGCCTGTCGAAGCTGCCCACATGAACGTCGCTCTCCCCGTTTCGATGTATTTCGAGGGCTTCAGCCTGTTGATGCAGTTATGCGAAGCGGTCGACCTGGGCGAACCGCCTATCGCCGCTGTCACCGACTTCGCCAATGCCCGCCGCTGTCCGTGCGGAAGGACTTCGTTCAGGATTCATTCGATCAGCCCCGAGGGCGCCATCTACGTCAGCCCCTGCGTCTACCTGCACGACTATAAGTCGGAGCTCGATCTGCTGACCCGGGATTTGGCCGAAATTATAGCCTCTCCGCAATTCCGGGTGTTCCGGCAGCGGAACGCCAACCCTCACCGTGTGAACGGCTGCGCAAGCTGTGCTCTGCTGGCCAGCTGTGGCGGCGGATGTGTGGCGCGGTCGTATCTTCATCATCTGCACACCGAACAGCAGCGCACCATGCTGGCCCGGGATCCTTATTGTCCGATTCGCGCAAATCCGATCGGACCGTTTCCGCAGAACCCTGAGCTGAATACGACCGACAAGCTCGTTCACATGGATTATCTATGTACGTGGATCGGCCGGCCCCGCACCTTCCCCGGAACCTCCAGGATGGTGTCATGACGACCAGCCCAGGCCTCGATGACGCGACGCCTATCGGAGCTGTCGCGCGAGAGACGTTCTGGGAGTATGCTGACAGCCTGATTGCGAGTTGCGCTATGATTGTCGAACGGCCGCGAGGTTCTGCCCACCCGCGATACGGCGATTCGATCTATCCGCTGGACTACGGCTGCCTGCGCGGATCGCGTTCCTCGGACATGGCCGAATTGGACGTGTGGCTGGGATCTATTCCCCGCGATAAAGTGCAGGGAATTCTCTGTTGCGTGGATCTGGCTAAGGGAGACGCGGAATTCAAGCTGCTGATCGGCTGCTCGCCGACGGAAATAGAGGCGGCGCTCGAATTTTGTAACCGCGGGACAATGCGAAGTCTGTTGGTCCTTCGATCTCAACTTACCATGGAGGAATCATGGACACCCCTCTCGTACTAGGACGATTGAAGCGTAATTCCTCCGGGCGATGCGCTCTGCTCGGTCATGCCGGGGATGTTCGCGCCATTCCCTCCGCCTGGTTCGACACCCTCAGCCTGATGGATGGATTTCACCCAATGCCGGAGATCGCGGCCCGCACCGGCGCGGACGAAGTTGCGGTGCGCGAGATATTCGAGTCTCTTCGCGGGGACAAGCACGTGTCCACGTTGCAGGAATGGAATGTCATTTATTGGTGCGCGGCCTGCCGGACCTACCTTACTCGAGTGACGGCTTGTCCGGGTTGCGGATCGGCATTGAAGCAGGTGCCCTGGCTTCCGCCCTGCGACCCCTGGATACTCTTCGATCGCGAGTACGAGTTCGTCGCCGAAGCGCTGCGTCTTCACGCCGGAATCGAAATCGACGCGAATCGTCTGCTCCTTGGCAACAATGGCGTTTATAACAATCGTTTTTTCTGGCAGATAGCTTATGACGGAAAGATTGTACTGCGCGTCGATTTCGAAGGCCTCGACCGATCCAGTTGGAAAGTCATCGTGCATGAGGCGGCTCGCGAAGTGGATTGGCGAGCGCCATCGCCGGGCCGCAATGCCGAAGTGCTGCGAATGGCCGCGGCCAATCAGGCCTCTCTCGAAAAGATCGAGGCGGATTCCATGGCGTTTCTTGACGAAGTGTGGGGCTACTACGACACCACGCCGCTTTTGTATTTCAGTGGCGGCAAAGAGAGCATGGTGATGCTCAGGCTGCTCGAAAAAGCCGGCCGAAAAACCAATCTCGCCTTCGTCGGCACGGGCCTCGACTTCCCGGAGGACGCACGATTTCTGCTGGAGGAGCTGAAACCCGACATCGATCGGAATCCGATCTTCGATCTCAGGACGAACGTCGCCGCCGAGGATATGTTCCTCGGCGCCTTCGAGCTCGAGGGCAATCGTCTGGAGGCACGCTCGGCGTGGTGCCGCGAGAGGATCAAAGTCCCGCTCAAACGTGCTCTCACCCAGGAGTTTTACGGGGACCGCCATTTCGTCGCGCTCGAAGGCAGCCGCTGGTACGAAAACGACTTTCGCCGTTCGCATCCCGGAATCAACTTCGCCAGAGGCTATGACAAGCAAATCTGGGTGCATCCCATCGCTCGCTGGACTGGGCTCGATGTGTGGCTGTACATCTATGCCGAAAAGCTGAAAGTCAATCCAATGTATGGCATGGGTTACCAGAGAACTACCTGTTGGATGTGTCCGATCGTCAATCCCTTCCATCTCGACCTTTCCAAAACTCAGTACCCCGAACTATGGAAGAAGATGGCCAACAAGGAACTCGTAGGACTGGACAACGTCGACCCGCGAAGCACCCCATTCTGATGCGAGTGACGCGCTTGTGGACACCCGATCCCCTTGGGCTGCTGGAGCTGTGGCAGCATGAGGGTCCGCGAACGCTGCGCGCCTTTTCGTTCTTCGACGATCGAGACCTCGCCTTCAGACCTCAGCCCGGCGCCCGCTCCATCGGGGAATTGCAGGGGCACCTCGTCCAAAGTTATAGCCTCACAAAGCATTGGTTGTTGCACATCGCACCGCCCCTCCCTCGACTCGCATCGATGCCCGGCAGCATTTTGGAATCCGTGCGGCTGCTCAGGAATGCGCAGGCCGCGCTGTACAGCTTGCTGAGCGAAACGCCGCAGCAACAATTCGATACAGAGATCGCGCCGTTCGGGGTGCTTGAAACTCGTGGAGTTATGGCCTTCGGGATGCTGAAGCACGAGCTTCATCACCGGGGTGAATTGCATGCGCTCGCTCGCGTGCGCGGACGCAGCGTCTGCAATGTTTACGATCCAGTCGAGGACCCGCCACTGTGAACGAGCGCATCCGCGAAGTCGATCTGCATCTGACCAATCGTTGCAATCTGGTGTGCGCGCACTGTTCGGTGGACTCCGGCGCAGGTCGTTCGTCGTGGGACGAGATGCCGGTGGAGCAATGGCTTCAGGTCATCGACGAGGCTGCCCGGCTTGGATGCCGTTACGTCGATTTAACCGGTGGCGAGCCCGTCCTGTTCGGTGGCGTGGAGCGCATCGTCGAGCGCGTCGTGCAATCCGGAATGCACCTGGAATTGCAGTCGAATGGACTGCTGCTGACCGCTGAGCGGCTCCGGGAGTTGAAGCGCGCCGGCCTCGCGACGCTGGTCATCAGCCTTGACGGACCGGAGAGCCAGCACGACCTGATGCGCGGACGCGCGGGCGTATACCGGAGCGCGATCCGAGCCATCGGCGAGGCGGTATCGAGCGGTTTCGAAGTCCGGGTGACGCGCGTATTCGACCACACTTCCTGCTCCTCTGACATGGACAGTTTTGCCGCGGATCTGGATCGGATCGGGGTCAGTCATCTCTCCATCAACATGTTCTCGCCGGTAACGGCCAAGCATTTTGCGCGCTGGCAGAAGCCGTCGGCCGCATCCTGGATGGCAACGGTGGACCTGATCGAGCGAGTGGCGAGCCGGGTTCGCTTTCCCATTACCTATGAAGTCGCCTACGCGCGACCGGATGAAGTTGCCGAGTTATTCGCGGAAGAGACACGCTGTCTGATCGAACGGCGCCGATGGTTCCTCATCCGGTGCGACGGTGAAGTCTACCCCTGCTACCACTTCGTGCATCGTGCGGAGATGTCGCTCGGAAGTATTCTCCGCACTCCGCTGTCCGGTCTTATCGGCGATGAAGGCGGAGGGTGGGATGCATACGCCGATATCGGCCAACTGCCCTCCGGATGCGCGAACTGCTCTTTTGGTTCTGCCTGTGGCGGAGGCTGTCCCAGCCCGGGTTACCTCAACTTGGGCAGCCTCGCAGTCAAGGACGTGCGCTGTGAAGTGGAGCGAGGATTCATTCCCGTTTGCCCGTTCGTAAAGCGACGAGCCGGAAGCAAATCTGTGACCAATATCTCCCCTTATTACGGTTCCTGATGAGCGGCTCCCTGGCTCGACTCTTCGCGTCGAACGACAATGAAGCTCTTCCCATACGCCCCGAAAAAATGCCAATCCTGCAGAGTGATTTCAGGATGCCGCGCCAGCCACTCGGCGCATGCTCTTTGTTCGCCGAGAGTTGGGTCGCCGCGAAAAGTCAGCCATTCGTCGAAGATCAGGACGGAGCCGGTTTCCACCAGATCGCTGATGAATTCAAGCGCCAAAGCGGCCGAATGGTAAAGATCGCAGTCGATGTACACGATGGAGGCGATTCGCAAATCGCGCTGCTGTTTCAGTTCCGGGGTAAGGGTTTCGTTGTACCAGCCCGGAACAATTTCCACCCTGTTCCATACGACACCGCGAGAAGCGAGATTCCTTCGAAATTCAGCCTCGATGCAGGCGAAGAGGCCCTCGCGAGCTTCGCCGCGGGTATCGATGCCTTGTGGCTGCGGCAGGCCGCAGAACGAATCGAATGCCCAGAAGCGCATCCAGGGCATCTTGGCCGCCGCGCGCCCGTATGCGTGCAGAAACGAATCGCCGGCAGCACAGCCAAATTCCAAATAATCGCCCAGCAGCGATCCTCGAGTTCCAGGTGAGACATGGGTTCGCGCACTGCTCGTATTGTGGTCGACGAACTTGATAGCCATGTCGAGCATCCAGTAGTCCGCCTTCTGCCGCGGCAGGTAAGACAGCACCTTGCGTAGCCTCTTTTTGAAAAACCGGCGAATCTCGTCCCGCATAAGCTGCACCTATCCGTAAAATCCTCATCGTAACCCCTGGCAATGCCGAAGCGGAATCAACATATCGATTGACACGGCTCCAGGATCGTGGAAGACTTCCCGTGTGCAGTTCCGTTCGCACGATTGAGGACCGGAAAAGTGGCCTACTTGCGCCAATCCCTGCAGTGGAACGGACACGAGGTTCGCTGCGTCGACGACGAGATTCCGCTACCCGGCCCGTCGGAATGCGCATTGAAGCTGACCAGCCTGGGCCTCTGCAGCAGCGACTTCCACATCTGGAATGGGCGCAAATCCGGCAAGCACGGAATCCTGGGGCACGAAGGCTGCGGTGAAGTCGTCGCGGTCGGTTCCGGCGTGCACGGATGGACTCCTGGGGATCGTGCCATCGTGAACCCGCTGCTCAATTGCGCGGAGTGCGAGGACTGCCTCGCCGGGCGCGGTCAAATCTGCCGTCATCGCCAAATTATCGGATACAACGGAGCTGGTCTGATGGCATCGATCCAGCTGCTCGACGCCCGATCTCTGGTTCGCCCTCCGGGCTCGCTGCCTCCGGTTCACGGCTGCTTGGTGGAACCGCTTTCCTGCGTCGTCCACGGGCAAAAGCGGTTGCGGCGAACTCATCCCGAATCGAGCATGTTGATCGTCGGATGCGGTTCGATGGGGGCGCTTCATGCTGCCTATGCCAAACATCGCGGCGTGGAGCGCGTCCTGATCGTGGACCCGGACCCGGGTAAGCTCGGATTGGCCAGGTTGCACGGCGTACCCGCCGACGAGTGGCTGCCGCTCGAAAACGTCCGGGAAAGGGTTCTGGCCTGTCTCAACGGCACGGGGCCGGAGGTCAGCGTCATTGCGACCTCCTGCCGCTCGGGGCACGAATTGGCTTTTGACCTGACCGCGGACGGCGGCCAGATTCTGGCGTTCGCCAGCATTCTGGATGCCCCGGGACCGATTGACCTCCCCATGGGTGCGTTCGACAGCGACAAGGTCCATAGCCTGGAAGAGACGGTTCAAGTTGTCTCCTGGTCCGGATCCGTATCCGTCGCGGGAACGATAGGCTTCGATTCGGAAAGCTTCGCGGAAGCAGCCGAGCTTCTCGCCGGCAAAATTGACGGCGAACAATTCATTACCGGCTCCGTTACGCTGGATCAAGTTCCCGCGCTGATTGGCGGCGCCTGGCAGCGGCATCTGAAGATCCTCGTTCGGCCCCAGGCGAGAATCGAAATTCACTGAAAGGAATCACACAACGGTGATTGTTGAGTCCGGACCTTGCCTCTCCCCGCTGCTCGAATTTCTGAAACATACCGATGGCCCGTGGGCCGATTGCTCTCTCGCCGAGAGCAATTTCGACCTGTACCGCACCGGGTACCTCAGCTCCATGTTCCGCTGCCGAACCAGAGATGGGACATATATGGTCAACCTCAAGCACCATGATCCGGACGGCAGCCGGGCAACCCGGGAGTTCCAGGTTCTTACCGCACTCGACGGCTCCGTTGCGCCAAGGGCTTATGCACTGGACAACTCGAAGACGTGGTTCAGCGATCCTGTCCTGGTCACCGACTTTGTCCCGCCCCAACCGATCCATTCCTGGGACCATGCAAATCTGGACCGGCTCGCAAGCCTTATGGCGAACATCCATACGGACCAGCGGCTGTTAAGCCTGCCGGTGGATGAAGACGGTCCTTCAACCTACTCCATTCAGCGCGAGTTGGCGGACGAGGTGCGCGATCTGCCGACGTTCCGCCCCTCGCCTCTCAAGGACGAACTCACCTCCAGCCTCGACCTTCTTTCTTCGTGTGTCGGCGAGTGGGAGAAGTTGTTCCAGCACGATCCGCCGGCATACGTTCACAGCGACCTGCCTCATCACCATCTATTCGAAAATCGGGGGGAATGGCGGACCATCCATTGGGAGTGGTCGCGCCGCTCTCATCCCACACGGGAGTTGGCGCGAGCCTTTTGGGACTTGGAGATGGAGCCAAAGCTTGAGACGTACATGCTCGAGCGATATGCTGCTCGTTCCCATTTCTCAATTTCGCCAGCCGCACTCGAAGTGCAACGGATCTTGCAATACTTTTACAATGCGATTCACGTTGCTTTCTGGCTTGATCGAGTCGCTCCCGCCACTCATCCCGACTGGGAAACAGCTACAAGGATGGCAAGGGTTGTAAGTCTTTGGACGAGAATGGAGACCAGCAAGTGCAACTGGAAGACGGCCGCACAAGCTTGATGATCGATCTGGCAGACCGTGTTCTTCCTCTGTGCAGGTTTACGGTGCGAAGTTTACTGCTCATTGGGTCGATGGCGGAAGGTCTGGCCAACGAGTCCTCCGATATCGATCTCCTGGCCATTGTGAAGCATACCCGGTCGCAAACCAGGCTCAAGGAAGAAGGCTTTTATCTCGATGACCGTCCCGTTTCAATCTTGTACATTACGGAGTCCACCTTGCGGCGGCGCCTTCGCCAGTTAGACCGGCTTTACATCGGCGGAGGCCACTTAACGGACGATACGGTCACACGGATCGCCAACGCGCGTGTTCTATCCGATCCGGAAGGCGTAGGCGGAAGAATGGTCGCCGCTGCACGCCGCTTTGTACCCCAGAAGGACACTCTTCGCGAGATGATGCGCATCGCCTTCGGATTTCTGAATGACGCGATTGGCAGCCGTGCAGCCGGGGATTTTCCGACCGCGGCGATCATGGCGCGGGCCGGGGCCAGCGTTGCCATTGACTGTTGCCTTCTGCAGCAGGGCGAACGCAATCTCAAACCCAAGTGGCACTTGCGCCGGCTGGCAAGAGTAGGGGAGACCGGCATCCTGAATTCTTATCTCAAGGTCCTCGGCCTGGATACTCTTGGCGAAGATACAACGGATAACCTCATCGCCGATACCGGACGTCTGATGTGCGAAGTGCTCGACGTCCCGAGCCTGGATCGGTTTCAGAGTTCTCCGATGTTTTCCGGGCAGGTTGCGCTATGAGCCAAGCTGCGGCCAGGAACGCGCCCTCCACCTACTGGCTGCAGGGATTCAGCAAGATTGCCACTGCCGTTCCCGAGGTCGACGACCGCGACGAGGTCCACGCCTGGTATACGTCGATTCTGCGGCCATACGTCCCTGCCGGCGCATCCTCCATCCTGGATATCGGCTGCGGGCGAGGCCGCGTGCTCAGGGCGCTGATGGAACTCGCCCCTCAGAGCCGATGCATTGGAGTGGATGGCGACCCTGATTCGCTGGAACGCGCGTTTGGCGAATTCGGTCTGCTGCAGCGGCAACCCGTACTGTGCAAGGCTGACATCACCCAGCCCGGCTTTGCCCACGGCCTTGCGAAATTGCACGGCCCGTTCGACGTAATCACTTCGTTCTTCGTCTTGCATCATTACCAGCCTGCGGTTGCAGGCGCGATTCTCAAAGAACTGGCTGAGTTCCTGGCGCCGGGCGGAGTGATCGTTCTGGCCGAATCGCACGATCCTTCGCTTGAAGAGGCTTCGCTCGCCGAACAGATCTGCGCCGAACTCGCGCGCCTTGCAGGCAAGCCGCCGGACCTTCTGTGGACCGCGGAGGAGACACGTTTGGCATGTCGAGCGGCGGGGTTCGACGTCTCGTTGACGCGCTTTGAAGCGGCGCCCGGGCGGCCGTTCAATGCCGCCGAAACAGCGTTAAACGACCGGGTGCTCTACAATTTGTCCGACGCGGTAACACGTGCAGGGGCCGATCGTCAGGCGGCGCCGCAGCTACGGCTATTGAGCGCTGTCGTAGCTAAGATGGTCGAACACAAAGTGGCCATCCCCGCTCGCTATGGGCTTCTGCTTGCTCTATTGCGCGTACCATCCTTTCATCAGGAGTGAAAACCATGTCGTTAGAGTCGGCCGACAAGCTGGTCCAACGCATCCTTCGACAAATGGGGGTTCCGTATCAGGTGGAGGAGACCCCCGGCCAACAGGGCCCTTCCATCGTCACCGACAGCAAGTCCCTGTCGGCTCTGCCGTCCGAACTCCACCCCTATGTGAAGTCGCGGACGGTCAAAGACTCAGCAGGAAAGGAGAGTGGAGAGTCGGGCGAGTAAGTTCCGATCCTCTTCCCACGAGGATGTCAGAAGCATCGTTCACTTCAAACAAGTACGGGCCCAACCTTCTTGTGGATGGCGTCTTTCACGAGAAGCGGGTGGTGCCGTCGCTGGGAGTTTCAGCGGTCGGGGGTTTCCTCCGCAGCCAGGGCATCGAGGTCGATCTGTTTGCCCCGAACATCGCCTACATGAGTGAATCGGAAGCTGCCGACGAGATCCTCCGCCGGGCGCCAGCTTTTCTGGGAATCTCTCTGCTCACGTCTCATGCGTACAAGAGCGTGAAAACTCTGCTGTCTCACCTGCGCCAATCGGGATTCCATCCTTTTCTCTGCATGGGTGGCCACTTTGCAACCCTCGCGTACGAGCGAGTACTCACTGAGAATCCCGAGGTGGATTGCGTCATCCTGGGCGACGGAGAAGAGCCGTGCGCCGACTTGCTGCGTTGTCTGGCCGCGGGCGATGACTCATGGCGCCGATCGCCGGGATTCGCCTCGCGCCGGCAGGACGGTGGAATTCGATTCAACGGAACCCGGCCCGCACCCGGCCTGGACAGCCGCCCGATGATGGCGTTGGATTTTCTCGAACAGCTTGTTGGCTTATACGGGACCGAAGTGCGGGTGAGCCTCGTCTCCAGTCGAGGGTGCTATGCCGATTGTTCTTACTGCTCGGTGCGATCGTACGCCAGGCTTACCGGAATAAAGCCATATCGTATGAGGTCGATTCAACTACTGGTGGATGAAATCGATCTCATCCAAGGGCGGTACGGAGTGCGAAACTTTGCCTTCGAAGACGATAATTTTCTCGTCCCGGGACCGGCTGGAATCAAGCGGGCAAAAGAGTTTCGCGATGCGATAGTATCTCGCGGCCTGAGCATTCGCCTGTTCCTGCAGACCAGGCCGGAGTGCATCAGCCACGAAGCCATCGCTCTGCTCCGGGAGGTTGGGCTTTGCGATATCTTCATCGGCACCGAAAGTTTCGATCAGCAGACACTCGATCTTTATCATCGAAACAACACCGTCGCGCAAACAGAGCACGCTTTCGAAGTGTTCGAGGCCTTCGGTTTCAGCGCCCGTGTAGACGCGGAACGGCGCGTACGGATCGGCAGCATGATCTTCCATCCCTATGTCACGCTCGATCGGCTCCTGGTTCAGGTTCAGTTCTTCCGGCGCTACCAAATACCTTCAAAGAAATTGATCAAGCACCTGTTTCCTGTTGAGGATGTGGACCTGTGCAAACGGCTCGAGGCCGAGGGACTGCTGACCGCCGATGGCCGCTACCGGTTCGTGCATCCGGAGGTTCAAGACGTCCATCGCGAATTGAACATTTACTTCGATCGGTTCATGAGCATCCGCGAACAGATTCGACGCATTGAAAAGATGGTTCGTCTGCAGCGAATCGACATGGACCTTGCAGAACTGCGCCGTGCACGCGCCGCCATTGAAGACAACTTCATCGATGTGTTTGAGGCGGTTTGCAGAATCGGGGATCGGGGGGTTGCCGTTATCCGCGACACCTGCGAACAATTCGCACGCCAGTTGGAGCACGCCTTAAATATTGAGGATCTTCGCAGAAAGGTCTCCGCACTCCTTGAAGAAATGAGATGCTTCGCCGTCCATGACTAGCATTGGGACCCAACTTCCAATGGTGGCGTTCGAAGGGCTGGATGGAGCGGGCAAATCTACGCAAATTCAGGCCCTGACTGACGCACTCGTTCAACAGGGCAGAGAAGTCCGTCAGTTGCGATTGAACGCCAATCCCTTTTTCAAGACGCTGTGCCGCGGGCTCAACGAGCATGATTTGATCGATCCCACCCGGGCATCCCTGATGAAAGCGTCGGAATTGTCAGGCCGGTTTGAAGGAGAGATCAAGAGTCGGCTGGGGCGGGGAGCCGTCATTCTCTGGGACAAGTACATTGCGTCCTCATTAGCCTACGATGCGGCAAGAGGAGTGGCTCATCGCGATTTGGCAGCCATCTACTCGAGTCTTCCCGCTGCAAAAATAATCGTGTATATGGAGATAACACCGGAGGAGGCTCTGCGACGCAAGCGAATGAACGGCGGCCCTCGATTGATGGAGAGTGGCCTCGATCTCTATCTTGACGTCACTGTTCGCGAAGCATTCTCGATGATGGAGCGTGGCGCAGTAACTGCCAAGGTGATGGATGAAGCATTCTTGGCGTTCCAGCATCGCGTTGCCAAAGCCTATGAGGATTTCCTTCCATCCGACAGTACCGTTCGATTCGATGGCCTCGAACCAGCCGACAGGCTAAGCGCAAATATCCTCCAGGCTGTGCTTTCTGGGCTCGCTTCGGCGGCCCCGAAATGAACGCGGGCCTACCGGTCTTTCCTCGTTTCAGGCACTTAGCGCCGTAAAATGCGTCACTTCACAGGTCATCGCCGGGCCTCTCACTACCGAGCCGCCGTGAGCCATGTTGGCAGGGATCACGATCGCCTCGCCAACGCCCAGCACATGGTGCTCAAGCTTGGTGAGATCGGGCTCCCCTTTGTGAGCCGGCGCTATGTCGAAGCTCAAGGTCCCCTCCAGCACCACGAAGATGTGCTCTTCGGGCTGAACCGAGAGAGGCCAGGAACCTTCCTTGGATACGACGATTCGAGATCTCAATTGTCCTTCTGCGATAAGATCCAGATTCGCTACATCGTTGGTCTTTAATTGATCGGCTTCGGAAAGAAACCTTTTGAGGTCAATTACCTTCGAAAGCGGCATCACCATCTCCCAGAGTGGCGTTCCAATTGCGATAAGAATACGACGAAATATATGAGTTTGGACAGCAAAATCTTGGAAAGCCACAACCTGAAAGTAGACACCCGATCCCCGGTCCTAATCGCTGCCAGCTCAACCATGTCTGCGGCATTTGCCGTTACAACTAACCGGAAAGCCCGTAACTATCAGAAACTAAATGCCGCGAACGGCGGGTCTCGGCGCTGATTGGAACGACGAAGAACAGTTATCGAACTCTTAACACATCCCCCGACCTCTGCCCTGTAGATCTCTGCCTTGAAGCAAGTTTCAGCAGCACTTTCTGCTTCCCGCTACCGCTGTTCTGCCAAGGTCGTGGGTTTGGCAATCCGGCTGAGAAGGCGCTGGTCGCATAGCCTTTGCAGGGTAGCGCGACCAACTCGGGAGCGAGATATTGTCTGTGGGGCGGTGCTGCGTGCCATTGAAATCACCGTCCCTCGGTCCCTCATCAATTACGCTAATTACTCTTCGATGGATGCCAATTGCGGATAGGCCGTCGGACGAGCCTGCACCTCGACGCGCAATGCAGTGCCCACAACGATTGCCGGCGCAAGAGCTTTCATCGCATTTGATCGAAGCCGGGGCGTCACAGCAGCTGGCCGGTGCATAAATCCCTCCATGGTCCCATCGGAGGCCCTACCCTAAGAGGACCTCCGAGGTACCAAAATGTTCAGAAGGTAAATTTACCCGTCAATTGGAGGATGCGTACCGAAGCGTCGCCCCCCAGGAAAGAGCCATAGATGCTTGTCGGTGGGCTCACTGTGCTGAGTGATTGCCCGAATTGCGGGGATAATACATTGGACACCGGTGTCGCGAAATTGGGATGATTGAAGAGGTTGTAGGCACTCACCCCGAGCTTGACCGCGACTCCCTCGTGCAGTGGGACGCTCTTGGCGAGTGTCATATCTGTGTCGAAGTATCCGGGGCCGGTGAACTGGTTCCGATCGAACGGAGCGAATAACGAACTGGCCACTCCGGCTGTCGGGAAACTCGTCGCACTCAGGCATGCGGTTCTCGCCGACGATGAACCACAGTGACTCGGTGTTCCTGAAGTTGGCGCCACCTGAGCTATGCCGCTCCCGCCCACATTTCCAGCCGCCGCAACAAAGTCTGACTCAGTTGCGCTAAACGGCAATCCTGTATGCAGGAACAACGTCCCGGAAAGCTCCCAACCCGCAGTCACGGCTCTAGGACCGCGGAAGTAGGGCAACATATACAGATAGTTCCCGTTCAGATAGTGCCGGGTATCGTAATCTGCGTTGCCATAGTTGTGTCTAAGATCGTAGGGATTGATCTGCGACGTGATGGAGCTGTTGGCGTTGAATTGCAGGATACCACCATTCGATATCTCATCCAGGGCGTGACTGTAGGTGTAGTTGAACTGCATATTCAGGCTCTTTCCTTTATGCAGCACAGACGCCACAAATCCGTTGTAACCGCTAGACGCCGTGGAGCTGACTTCCGTCACAGTCCCAAATGCCGGTGCCGGAGCAGCACCTGGAAACGGTGCACTTCCGAAGGAGTTTACGCCGCCATTCTGAACCGGTTCGTGGTAACCGTGATTTCCGACGTATTCAATCTGAACTGCGTTGTTGTGCGGGAGTTCGTGCTGGATCTCCAAGCTCCACTCTGCATAGGTTGGGTACTGCAGACGCGAGGCGACGGTGGTGAAGTTCGGTGGAGCGAAATTCGGGTCGGCTGCGCTGATTGAATTCAGAGTGCCCCCGCTCGCGTAGCCCTTTTGAAAAACGGTGTTCAACGTTGCGGCCTGCTGCGCCGAGCTGTAGCTTTGCGAGGGATCGAGCCCTCCAAAGAAGATTGTGAATTCCGGGTCCAACGGCGGATTGGATAACTCTGTATCGGCGATCGTGCCTGGGAATACGTCGGTAAAGATGCCCACTCCGCCACGCACCACGGTATTTCGGTCGAATGTCGGCGAATAAGTGAACCCGAAACGAGGCTCGACCATGAAACGCTGGTTGTTGGGGAAGGCGCTGCTCTGCCCTGCTTTGATCAGAGACGAATACGGCGTCGTGGCAAACGCGCTGGCGCCAACTTTCGTTGCGTAGGTGTTGAAATCGGTTCCGAAGTTAGACAGGCAATTCTGTGGGCAGTTCGGGTTCGAGTTCCGTTCTACGCGAGCACCCAGTGTCAAAGTCAGATTCGGAGTCGGTTTCCAATCGTCCTGGAAATACACGCCAAGTGAGTACAGGTTGATTCCCATGTCAGGCCGCGTTGTGAAGCTTTGCAGCGCCTCGAGCGAAGAACCTTGAGCAAACAGGTTCCCGTAGTTCGCGCCGATTGCCGACGTGCAGGTTGCCACACTCCCGCAGGTAAGCGTGAGCGGTGTGCTTAAGACCGTCATATTGTGATCCGAGACATAGTCCTTCTTATAGCTGACTCCTGCCTTGACGGTGTGCTTGCCCAGGCTGTAACTGAAGTCATCGCCGACCTGCACCTGGCTTACATTGCGACCCTGGGGAAAGGCGAAGTTGTCCTGGTTTAGATCGGCGAAATATCCATCTAAGTCGCCGAAGTTAATTGTCTCGGGCATGGCCGCCGTCGCCGCTGCCTGGTTGGCAGCCGTGAAAAGCGCGCTATACCACGATCCGGTCAAGAGCAATTGATTTACAGCCCTGGGGGAGACGATATGCGTCCACGATAGCTGCCCCTCGTCGTCAGGCTGTACGGAATCCATATCGAAAATCGGAGTAATGGCATCGGTAAAACTCGGCTGAGTCCCTTTGTCGTACTTGTAGTGGGCGAACACCTTGTCGTTGTCGCTGAAGGTCTGATCGATGCGAGCATTCAAAAGATGCTCATTCAATACCGTCTTCGGCGCGGCGGTGAGCTGCAGCTGATCCGGAGAAAACACGGTCGCGCCGGCATGATTGGGCACGTTGTTATAGAGCGAAAATGCCTTCGCGTAAAACGCGCATTCACCACCAGCCCCACCCGCGAACAACGAACTGGACGCATTGTCGCAATTGCCGTCGTTTCCCAATACGCCCGCTTCATAAGACGATGAGGGCAACAACAGCACTTCGACCGGAGCCGTGATAAACGCCATTTGCTCCCAATTTGCAAAGAAGAACGTGTGGTCTCTCTTGATCGGACCGCCGACCGCGACAGCATACTGATTCGAATTGGAGAAGGGCCTCGGATTCGAGGTATTGAACCAGTCGTTTGCGTTCATCGCCCGGCCGTTCCACCAGTAGTTTGCATTTCCGTGAAACGCATTTCCGCCGGAGCGCGAAATTGCGTTAATTTGCGCCCCTCCAAAGTTTCCCATCTGCGCGCCGTACGCATTGGTTACTACATTCACTTCGGAAACATCGTTCAAGCCCAGGAGCAGATTCGAGGGGCCGGAGTTGTTCAGATTAAGGAAAGGGTCGTTGATCTCCATTCCGTTCATGGTGAAGTTGTTCGATGTTCCCGGCAGACCAAACGCCGAGAAGTTTCCTAATCCATTCGCAGTATTCATCACCACGCCGGGCGCAGTTTGCGCCACATAGGTGATATCCCCGCCCGGATTGGGCACGCTTTGCAATTGTTCATAGCTGAAGGAGGTATTCAACTCCGCCGAATCTGGTTGGAGAAGTTGCGCGGTTTCCGTAACCTCAACCGTCTGAGCTTCGCTGCCGACATTCAAGTGGAGCGGCACGGTCGCCACCTGACCAAGCGAAACAACTACTTCCACAGATTCCTCTTTGAAGCCATCAGACTTGACGGACACTTGATATACACCTGGCTTCAACAGAGCAAAACGATAAGCACCCTGGGCATCCGTTTTCACTGATGCCGTTGCCTCCGTTGCTTTACTCTTCGCCGTAACCGTGGCGCCTGTCACTGCCGACCCGCTCGGATCGAGAACAGTGCCTGTGATGTCGCCGGCCAGAAGCGACTGCGAGTAAGCCTGAGGGGTTGTTCCAGCTCCAATGAGCACGCCTCCCAGGACCATCGCCGCGGACGCGAGAAACGACAAACCGGATTTCGAGAATGTGTAGAATCGCATCGTATCCTCCAAAGTTGAATTTCGTTTTCTTCTTTTTTTAAAGCGGGGCCCCACGGGCCCCGTAATCTGGTTCGCTTGTTGTTCGACATTTTTGATTTCTTACCCGAATGTGAGCCGGACTGCCTGTGCGGAAAGTGGGCTAGCATGGCGTGCGTGAGCAAAAAGAACGGCAAGTCATTCACCGGACGATGGCCGCCCCAACCATCGGCGATCTCGTTGGTTGGCCGCCCGAAGATCACGCACCGTTCTAAGCAATCGGCCTTCGTTTTTGCGTCTTTCTTCATTTGCCGGATCTGCAAGTCAAAGGCAGATGGACCGAGGACGCGTATAAGGCAACGGCGGTTTCCGTGTTCCACTCCCAACCGCGCATGGCGCCAAGTGGCTCTTCGGGCATGATCGGACCCATCACGTTCGTTCAAGCTCATGTAGCGCGTTGCATAACTCCGTAGCGGCGACTTACATCGAGCTTCAAACTGTGTTCAGAGCCTAGCTCAATGGAGTTTGATAAACCTGCCCAATCCTCTGAGCGATTGAAAGTTGCGATGAACTGAAGGTTTTCCACGCTAGGCCGTGGAATGCCTTTTAATCACCTAAGCTAAAATGCTACTTATGAATCATAAAGCCCTGCAACTACGATCCTTCTGGCAAGTCCAGCTCATTGGATGGGGATGTTATTATCTTTACGATCTTGTGGAATCCATTCATCAGTTCTTGACCCAGCGTGTATTTGTCATTGAAGAGTCGGCCCCTATTGTCTTCATGTTCCTGGTGAGTTTTAGCCTGCGCCCGTTTTGCCGTCGGCTGCGGCGACAATCGCCGTCGTGGGTTGCTTTTGAGTTGAAAGCAGCCGCGGGGGCCCTGGTCGCATCCATTCCCGTAGCTTGCGGGGCTGGGCTCTTTTTGCAGAATTACTATCCTGTGCCTTGGCACGCATATGTTGCAATGCTGATGTGGTCTGCTTTCATGCTCTTCATGTGGTGCAGTCTGTACTTCAGCATTAAGCAATGGCAGCAATCGAGCATGGAGAAGGAGCGGTTGCTTCGCGCCGAGTCTGAGGTCCGGGAGGCGCGCCTGCTCGCCCTTCGCTATCAGCTGAATCCACACTTCCTATTCAACTCGCTCAATGCCGTCTCCACTCTCGTTCTGGATGGAAATGCGCCCGCGGCCACGCGGATGTTGGCGCAGATCGGAGATCTTCTGCGCACAAGCCTGGATTCGGAAGTTACAGCAGAAGTGACGCTTTCTCAGGAACTGGCCTTTACCGAAGGGTACCTCGCGATCGAGCAAACAAGGCTGGGGGAGCGGTTAAAGATCGATATGGCTGTTCCATTGGAAACGCGTGATGCCCTGGTGCCGAACATGTTGCTGCAGCCGCTCGTTGAGAACGCTGTGCGCTATGGGGTGGCGCCGCTGGTCGAGGGCGGATGGATTGCCATCAAGAGCGCACTGCATGCCGACAGGTTGCGAATTGTCATCGGGAACTCCGGACGGCGTGGTGAGGGCGAGCAGAAAAAAAATGGAAATGGAATCGGTCTCGGAAACACGGCGCAACGGCTGAAAACGCTTTATGGGACGGATTTTGAATTCTCACTTGTGTGGCCTGAGGCGGGCGGTTGCGAAGTCCTGCTGGAATTGCCGTTACGCCGGGTTCGCAACCTGCAGGAGGCTTTGCCGTGCGCGCTCTGATCGTCGACGACGAGCCCTTGGCGCGCCGCGGCGTCGTTCTAAGGCTGCGTAAATTCAGGGATGTTGAGATTGTTGGAGAATGCGGAGATGGGCAATCCGCCGTGGATAGCATTCTGGAGCGGTCTCCCGATGTTGTATTCCTTGACATTCAGATGCCGGGCATGGACGGTTTTGAGGTCCTGCGAGCATTGCCGATTGAAAACATGCCTGCCGTCATTTTTCTAACAGCGTATGAGCAACATGTCTTGCGGGCATTCGATGTTCATGCGCTGCATTACTTATTGAAGCCGGTGGACGACACTCGCTTCGCGGCAGCGGTTAGTCGGGCTCGCGATCTGGTCAATTCCTCACTAAAAGCCGACATGGCACAGCGGGTCTTGAAAATGCTGGAACGCGCCTCGGGGGGATACGCGTCCCGGTTTACAGTGCAAACCGGATCCCGGATTCAAATCGTCATGGCTGAGGATGTGGAGTGGATTGGGGCAGCTGGTGACTACGTTGAACTGCACGTCAACGGCCGTGCTTTCCTGGTACGCGAGACGATGGCTTCTCTCGAACAGAGGCTCGACCCGGGAAAGTTTCTTCGCATACACCGCTCTCGAATTGTGCGGTCTCAGGGCATACTGGAACTGCGATCCATCGAGAACCGCGAATTCAAGGTGAAGCTCTCGGATGGCACGGAGCATCGCTCGAGCCGCACCTACGCCGATCGGCTCGAGCGGTGGTTGTCATCTGGTCGAAACTGACAAGGATTAGCTGACTCTGAGCTGACTGGATCGAAAGGCAGCGTTGGGACGGCTTCGAGCGTTCCGCAAATAGGCAGGAAACGAGTGCTATTAAAAACGATGCCCGCACGCGTTACACCGCAGATGGCACGCCAGCGTACAAGCGCGACTGATGGGCGGCCGATTTTCCCACGCGGCCGAAGCGGCTAATTCGTCATTCCGTTGCCTATTAGCATCTAAACGTTACGACTGGCGAGAAAGGCACCTTTAGTTGCATTGAATTTATTCTGATTATGCCGATAGACTGCAAGAGGCGGTAGCACGGACGGGCGGTTAGGGCAAGAGTGTGTCCTATTGATCATGGCGATACGTTCCGGGAATTGAGGATGAAGTTGAAGAGTTCGGCAAGGAATGGGGCAAGATTGCGATCTTCGAGTCTGCCGTTGGCCCTTATTTTGCTGCTCTTACCAATGCTCGCGTTCTCTCAAGCTATCGATCCACCCGGTCAACGAAATCCACTGCGAACGGTTCAGGAATTCCAAGGGCTGACCAACCCCGAGGCCAGCAAGGCGATTCCAGTTCAACTTCAAGGCGTGGTGACGTATTCCGATCCCGAATGGGGACTGCTGTTTTTCGCCGACCGCACCGGTTCAATCTTCATTGACATGCGCGGATCGAAAGCCAGGTATCCGCTCGGCACGCGAGTAAGGATAACCGGCATTTCAGCGGCGGGGCCTGGCGCACCCGTTGTGGCTGAGGCGAAAGTAGTTGTTCTAGGTCACGGGTTACCTCCATCCCCGCAGCGGAGAAGTTTGGCCGAGCTGAACGATCGAGTGGGCGAAAGCCGGTTTGTTGTTACCGAAGGCGTCCTGCGATCGTGCGATACGGGCTGGGACCGCATCTGCTTCCGCATATTCGACGGTGCGACGATGGCATGGGTGGTGGTGCCGGAGAAGGATAGCCCCGCCGCGCGCCGCCTTATAGGCTCTACCGTAAAGGTGCGAGGCGTTTCGGGCAGCCACACGGATGCGGCAAACCGGCGCGTGGGCGCGCAAATGTGTGTCAACAGTCTGGAAGATATTGAAGTCCAAAGACTCGCCGCGCCGGCGCTTCTTTCATCCGCGCCCGGACATCCATTGCAATCCGTGCAGGAAGTTCACAGCATGAGCATCGCCGAAGCCCGGAAGTCCCACGCGGTGGAACTGCAGGGCCTAGTCACTTACTCAGATCCCGAATGGGGATTGCTGTTTGTTCGCGATCGAACCGGCTCCATCTACATCAACGTGCATGGCGTCAACAAGGCTTTTCCTCCAGGTTCGAGCGTGATCGTGGATGGGGTCACGAGCGCGGGGGACGTGGAGCCGGACGTGGTTCAGCCGAAAATCCAGATTATCGGCCACGGGCCTCTACCCACGCCGGAGCCAAAAACCGTTGCAGAGCTTGATACGGGCAGGTCAGACAGTAGTTGGGTGGTCACAGAAGGCGTGCTGCGTCCCTGTGACAAGACCTGGCAGCGCGTCTGTTTCCGCATCTTCGATGGAAGGGAGTTGGCATGGGTCATTGTGCCCCACCCTGACAACCCGGACGCTCAACGGCTTATCGGCGCCACGGTCAAGGTGATTGGCGTCGCCGGCAGCCACATGGATGCGCAAAACAAGCGTGTGGGTGCGCAGGTTTTCGTCAACAGCCTGGACGATATCAAAGTCGAAAAGCCTGCCATGCAGGATTCATTCTCCTCCACGCCAACGCCGATAGGGAATCTGCGCGCTCCGGAAGCGGATTTGCGCTTCTCGCAGCAGATCCACGTCCGCGGTACGGTGACGTGGGAATCCCCAGGACAATTCTTCATCCAGGACAGTACGGGCGCGCTGAGTATTGAGACTGAGGACACTGTCGATGTTCGTGCGGGAAGTACGGTGGACGTAGTTGGGTTCCCAAGCCACGGAGACCTGGCGGCCCTCCAGTTATCGGATTCCATGGTGAAGGTGGCTGCGATTCAATCGAGCAAGAAAAACGTCCCACCGCTCGATCTAACTGCTGAGGAAGTGCTCAAACGCTTTCTGAATGGAAGGCGCGTGCGCCTAAAGGCTCATTTGATTTCGCAGAGCGCCAGCCCAACAGAGTACGTCTTCTTGCTCGACGATGGACAACAGCGTTTCAGTGCGAAGCTGCTGCGCAACAACGCCGCGCGGGAGGTGGTCGGCCTCGCCAGCGATTCTAATCTTGAGTTGACCGGCGTCGCGATGATCCGGAGCGCGACCCCGCAGTGGCCCGAATCCCTCCAGCTACTGGTCGATTCCCCGGCGGACATGGTCGTGCTCGGAGGGAATAACTGGCTGACGCTCAAGCGTGGATTGAGTATCCTGGGCGGAATGGGTGTCTGCATCCTCGCGCCGCTCATCTGGGTGAAGCAGTTGAGGTTGACCGTGCGCAAGCAGACCACAACCATCCGTCTCAGACTGGAAAACGAACTGCAATTGGAAACCAAGTACCAGCGTCTGATCGAGCGCAATCTTGCGGCGGTCTTTTGTTGGCGTGCCGACGGCGTCATCTTCGATTTCAATCTGGCGTTTGTCAAGATGCTCGGATTTCGAACTCGCGAAGAATTTGCCGGCCGCTCGTATTGGGACTTCGAGGTGGATCCCTGCGAGCAGGAGCAATTGCGCCTTGCGCTCAGCGACGGCGCCGTAAGCAATCGCGACACAAGCCTCCGCCGCGACGATGGCGTCCCGGTGCAGCTCTTGATGAATATCACGCCCGTCGATACCCCGGAAGGCACGGTCTATGAGACCACCGCGATCGACGTTTCACAGCTCAGGCACAATCAGGCCGAGCTGCAGAAAGCCAAAGATGCGGCTGTTTACGAGTCGCTCAACGATGCTCTCACAGGCTTGCACAATCGCAGATTCATGTCCGACGGGCTCAATTCCATTTTAGCCAGCGCCAAAAGGGACAAGTCAATGATCGGCGTCATTTACCTTGATCTGGATGGATTCAAGGCGGTCAACGATAGCCTCGGTCATTCCATCGGCGACTCGCTTCTGGTTCAGGTGGCGAAATGCCTGCGATCGCGGGTCCGCGCAACAGACTTGCTGGCTCGCCTTGGCGGGGACGAGTTCCTGGTGGTACTTTGCGGACTAAATGGCAAGGAAGAGGCGGCAAAAGTGGCTGCCGACCTGCTTGAAACCATCTCCAATCCCCTTTCGGTGGAAGGCCACGACATCACCATAAGCGCCAGCATCGGCATCAGCATCTTTCTCAATAGCGCAATTGGCGGCGAAGAGCTGATGAGGCAGGCCGACAGTGCCATGTACGCTGCTAAACGTGAGGGAAAGAATCGGGTGATGTACTTTACCCCTGAAATCGGTTCCCTCGTGCATGAGCGGCTGACCTTGGAGAACGAGTTGCGGGGAGCCATTGCGCGCAACGAGATATCCGTTCACTATCAGCCCGAGTTTGAGGTAAAAGGTCTTCGTCTAGTCCGATTCGAGGCACTGGCTCGCTGGACCCATCCGACTCTCGGTCAGATACCTCCGGACAAGTTCATCCCCATCGCGGAAGAGAGCGGATTGATTGTGGCTCTGGGTGCCTACATCATGCAGGTCGCTTGTGCCGAAGCTGTGAAATGGCAAGGCATCCAGCCTCACCCGGTGCAGGTCGCGGTCAATGTTTCCAGCATACAATTCCATCGCAAGGGATTTGTGGAAGAGGTTGATTTCACTTTGCGGCAAACTGGGCTCAAGCCGGAGCTGCTACAAATAGAATTTACCGAATCCGTGATGCTGGGTGGTGCGCTATCCTCAGCCGAGCCAATGAACCGCCTCCGCGCCATGGGAATCAGCTTGGCCATTGACGATTTCGGCACCGGCTATTCGTGCCTGAGCTATCTGCCCTCGTTGCCATTCGACGCTCTCAAGATCGACAGGAGCTTTGTGAAGGATCTTGGCGAAAAACCGGAGAGCGAATCCATGGTGCGCACGCTGATTATGCTTGCCAGCAATATCGGCATGCGCGTAATCGTAGAAGGCGTGGAGACGCAAGAGCAACTGGATCTCATCCGAGCATACGGAGCGAACGAAGTGCAGGGATACCTTCTCGGACGTCCCACCGCAAATCCCGTGGAGATGTTCCTCCTCCCGGAAAGACAAGTGCACTCCACGGCGGCTTGAAGTCTGCAAGAGATTCTTGCCAGGTATGCGAGCATGATGTTGCGAAGGCGCGGCAGGTGTCATAGCCGGTCCCGGGAATCGCACACGCTCCCCGCGGCAAGGATTTTTCCGCTCTGTTGTGCGTGCTCGGCTCCTCACCTCCAGCCGTGATCGCTTTACAGACTCCGAGCCGTCGGGATGGGGTAATGGCCGCAGGAATTGCCACTCCCGAGAACTCAGATTTGCCACGGCGGCCATTTAACCAAACTCAGTAACGTCAGCCCCAAGACGATGTTGCAGAATGTTGGCGCTCGCATTCACCGATATGACCTGATCGGCTGCGAAGTATTCATGGGCAACCAGACCAAATGGGCTGGAATCTAATCTATGGTAATCGTAGGGATCGCAATTTCGCCAGGGCAGCGACTGAACATGGCGCGGAGTGCAACAGCTTTCTGAGGCTTGAGGGTCAAATTCGTCGCACGTCGTGGAATTTGGCGCCTGTTCTGGTGCTGGCCCTTGCTGTGTTTGCGTGGGGACTGCAGTACAAGCTGTCCCTGTACCATTCCGAAGCTCGGAGAACGGGTGTGCCTGAGGCCAAGCTCCTCTCACCAAGAGAGCGTCCGGCTTCAATCGCGCAACTCGAAGCAGCTTCTCTCACATGCCCGCTTTTTAGTACTACCGATCGCTATACCGTTCCCACCGCGGCGGCTCTTCCGAGCGACTCTTATTTAGATGTCGGACTCCGAATCGAGCATTTTCTCCGGCCGCAACAAGACCCCTCCGCGCCTCGGTTCCGATTCTTTTCATTAAGCAATCCGCGAGCGCCGCCCATTCACGCCTGAAAGATAATCCAACTGGAATGGAAGAAACTCACCACGCATGCGCGGTGAGTCTGCTTTTCCTTAGCGACTCACTCCAGACAAATGTCCGATAGGTGGATCAATGACTCGCAAGCGAATCTACTGGATCGCAGCAGTCCTCATTCTTCTCGCAGCAGCTTGTGTGCTTTTCGTTTTCATCCGTATGCGCAAGGCTCCCGCCGCGAGTCCCAGGGCCGCGGCCGTTGTCGCCGTAATCCGCGGACCTCTGGCTAGCTCTCTTACGGTTGCGGGCCAATTTCAGCCCTACCAGGAAGTCGATCTTCACGCCAAGGTTTCAGGGTACGTACGCTGGATAAAGGTGGATATCGGCGACCGGGTCCGGCAAGGCGAAGTTCTCGCTGCGCTCGAAGTGCCTGAGTTACAGGACCAGCTTCAAGGGGCGCAGGCGGAAGTCAGGCATACGCAATCCGAGATCGAACGTGCTCAGAGTGAGGTGGCGAGTGCTGCATCCACGCACGCCGCGCTGCACGCCGCTTATACCCGGCTGCTTGAAGTTTCAAAGCAACGGCCAGGGCTCATCGCAGAGCAGGAACTGGACGACGCGCTCGCGAAGGACCAGGAATCCGAAGCGCAAATCGGCGTCGCCAAGGCTTCGCTCGATGCGATGCAGCAACAACTTGGCGTGTCGCGGGCTGACAGTCATCGCATCCAGACGCTCACAAACTATGAGCAAATCATTTCGCCATTCAACGGCGTGGTGACGATGCGCTATGCCGACACGGGGTCGCTGATACAGTCGGGCACATCCTCAAACACGCAATCGATGCCGGTTGTGCGCGTTGCCCAAAGCGATCTGCTTCGGCTCCGCATGCCCGTGCCTGAATCCGATGTTCCATACATCCACGAGGGCGGAGACGTTCAAGTGAAAGTAAATGCAACTGGCCGCGCTTTCGTCGGCAAGATCGTGCGCTTCACGCGAGCGCTCAATACGGATACACGCACCATGCTGACCGAGGTGGATGTCCCGAATGCCGACCTCGCTCTGAGCCCTGGAATGTATGCGGAGACGATCATTCAATTGCAGCGGAGGAACGACGCCATCTTTGTGCCGGCCCAGGCGGTTGTCCAGAATGGAGACCGGGATTATGTGCTGGTGGTAAACGCGAACCATCAGGTTGAGAAACGGAGCGTGGTGCTGGGAATCCAGACGGCGAATCGGTTTGAGATTACAAGTGGTCTGAACGCGGGGGAGCAGGTTATCGCCTCCGGCCAGGCAAACTACCAGCCCGGAGATCTGGTCGCGCCGCATGCGGCATTTATCCCAACTGCCGCCGAGGAGGAAAGCGAGTAATGTCCTCCTTCGCGATTAAGTATCCATTCTTTATCTTGATGTTCTGCCTGATGGTGATCGTAGTCGGCATATCCACTGTGGCGCGGATGCCCGTCGATCTTTTTCCAGAAATCAATATTCCCGTCGTCGTGGTTGCCACGTTCTACTCCGGAATGCCGCCGCAGCAGATTGAAGCGGACATTACCAACAGCTATGAGCGCTTTTTCACATTGGGCAGCGGCATCAACCATATCGAGTCGCGATCGTTGCCCGGTGTGAGCCTGATCAAGATCTACTTCCAGCCGGGTACGGATGCGAATGCAGCGGTCAGCAACATTTCGAACCTGGCAATGGCAAACCTGAGGCGCCTGCCGCCGGGGACGCTGCCGCCCGTAGTGCTGAGCTTTGACGCTTCGAATTTGCCTGTCTGCCTGATCACGCTTGAAGGACAGGGATTCAACCAAATTCAACTCAAGGACCTCGCCCAGTTCTCGGTTCGCAATCAGGTCGCGAGCGTTCCCGGAGCGTCGGTTCCCCAGCCCTACGGCGGCAAGTACAGGCAGATACAGGTCTATGTCGATCCCGTGAAGCTGGAGGCGCACCAACTCTCATTGATGGACGTCGTACATTCTGTGAATGAGTCAAACCTGATTCTTCCCGCGGGCGATGTGCGAATTGGGCCGAAGGATTACAACATCTACGCCAACAGCCAGATTCCCGTTGTGGACGAGATCAATGCCATGCCCATCAAGACATCAACCGGCGCATCCGTGTTCGTCGGAGACGTCGGCAAGGCTGAAGATGCGGGGCAACTGCAAACAAATATTGTGCGTGTCGATGGTCAGCATTCAGTCTACATTCCAGTGCTCAAACAAGGCGGCGGATCGAACACCATCAGCATTGTGAACGGCGTGCGGGAAACGGTACGTCATCTGCTCGATGTACCCGGAGCGTTGAAGACAAATGTGGTATTCGATCAGTCTGCATTCGTAAAAATTGCCGTGAAGAACGTCATCAACGAAGGGGCCATCGGCTTATGTCTCACCGCGTTGATGATCCTTCTGTTTCTCGGCAACCTGCGGGCTACCGTATCCGTCCTGCTTTCGATTCCGATCTCGTGCCTCGCCGCCTTCATCGCGTTGAATCTCGGCGCCAGCACGATCAATACCATGGTGCTGGCTGGAATCGCGTTGGCGCTTTCTCGCCTCATCGACAACTCTGTGGTAGTGCTGGAGAACATTTTTCGCCACATGGAGATGGGCGAGGCCCCGGTCGAAGCTGCAATCAATGGCGGCAAGGAAGTAGAGCTTGCCGTGCTGGCAGCGACCTGCAGCACCAGCATCGTCTTCTTTCCGGTCATCCTGCTCACGGGAGTGAGCAGGTATCTGTTTATCGCGCTGGCTCTCGCAGTTGTGCTGGCAATGTTCGCCTCCTACATTGTCGCCATGACCGTTGTGCCGCTCTTCTGCGCGAAGTTCATCAAGCTGCAGCCCGGCCATTGCCCTGATTCGCATGACATCGAGGAGATCGACGAGGAATTGCCAGTCGCGGAACGGAAAGCCAGGCTGACAGGACTGTTTGGCCGCCTGGTTGTCGGGTTCAACCTGCAATTCGAGCGGATGCAACGTGCCTACGAAAGAGGTGTAGCGGCGTGCTTGGAACGGCCCATTCTGGTGGTTTGCAGCTTCGCGGGTTTTGTGTTGCTTAGCTTCCTGCTTTTCCCGCTTCTCGGCGTGGCGTTCTTTCCCCGCACCGATCCGGGCCAGTTTGTGGTCAATGTGAAGGTTCCGCCGGGAACGCGCATTGAAGTTACCGATCAATATGTTGCGAAGATGGAGCAAGACATCCGCAACGTGGTATCGCCGGCGGACATGAACATGATTGTCTCGAATATCGGCATTACGCCCGATCTCTCCGCTATCTACACCAGCAACTCTGGAATGCACACCGCTTTTATCCAGGTCAGCCTGAAGGAAGATCACAAGACGAGCAGCTTTGTGTATATGCAGCGCCTTCGCGAGAGGCTTGCAACCGACTTCCCTGAAGTAAGCACCTATTTCCAGACGGGCGGGCTCGTCGACTCGGTCGTCAATCAGGGACAGCCGGCCCCGCTCGACATTCGCATTGGCGGAAACAACCTGCAACAAGACTTTGCATTCGCACAGACGCTTGCTGCGAAGTTGAGAAGCCTGGACTCGGTGAGCGACGTGCTCATTCCTCAAGACCTGGACTATCCCGGCCTTGAACTCGACATAGATCGAGAACACGCTGCGCTTTTGGGAATCTCTCCCCAAGCGGCGATCGACAACGTCATCACCGCTCTCTCTTCGGATGCGATGATTGCGCCGAGTTTCTGGGTGGACCCAAAATCGGGCAACAACTACATGTTGACGGTTCAATACCCCGACAACCAGATCAAGACGCTGACCGACTTCGAGCAGATTCCCCTTCGGGCGGCAGGAGCGCCAAACACCACACCGCTCCAATCGCTTGCCTCGATCAAGCCAATCAATACCCCAACCGAGGTCGACCACTATCAACTACGGCGAAGCTTCGATGTTTACGTGATGCCGAAGAGCGAAGACCTCGGCCATGTCAGCAGCGACGTCAATCGTCTGCTGGCGGAAATGCAGCGCCCCGGAAATGTTACCGTCGCTGTCGGTGGCGCAGTGTCCGATATGCACGACTCTTTCAAGAGCTTCGGCCTGGGACTGATTCTCGCCGTGGTTCTGGTCTATCTGATTCTGATGGCCCAATTCGCTTCGTTCTCCGATCCGTTCATCATCCTGCTTGCGATTCCGCCCGGGCTCGCCGGCGTGATCCTTTTCCTCCTGGTGACCGGAACGACGTTGAATGTCATGTCGCTCATGGGTGTCATCATGATGGCTGGAATCGCAGTCTCCAACAGCATTCTGATCGTGCAGTTTGTCGGTGCGTTGCGAGCGCTTGGCCACCCGATCAGAGAAGCTCTGGTAGAGGCTTGCAAGGTCCGGCTGCGGCCAATTCTGATGACCACGCTGGCCACGATTCTCGGCCTCATTCCAATGGCCCTGGCGTTGGAGCCTGGCAGTGAACAATATGCTCCGTTGGCACGCGCCCTGCTGGGAGGGCTGGCTGTCTCCACGATAATCACAGGCTTCCTGGTGCCGGCCGCCTATCTCCTGATTCATCACAAAGAAGCAGAAGCAGAAGCCCGTTCAGCCGGCTCCGGGGAGGAGGCTCATGCCTAAGCGAAACCTTTCGTTGGCTGTTTGTATGCTGGTTTGCGGATCGTCGATGTCTGGGGCCCAGCACAGCGCCAACTTTCCGTCCGCCCCATTTTCGCGACTTTTCCTTCCATCGCAAATTGATCCGAAGGCGACTCCCATCTCGAACGGGGAGGAGACGTTAACGCGACAACAGGCCGAAGAATTGGCCCTCGGGAACAACCCGCGCGTCAGTGTCGCCGCATTAATCGCACTCGCCCAAAAACAGGTCGTGCGGGAGACTCGGGCAGGGGAGCTTCCCAGCCTCTATGGCAACGCCACAGGGGTTGCGGCGGAAGAAGCAAGCCGTATCGCCGCGGGCGAGATATCTGCTTCCAGGCTCCTGAACCATGTCGGCGCTGGATTCCAATTGAGCCAGTTGATTACCGACTTCGGTCGGACGCCCGACCTGGTTGCGAGCTCGTCACTTCAAGCAAAGGCAGCGGAGCAGGATGCGCAGGCCACGCGAGAGGACATCGTGTTCGCAACCGATCTGGCCTTTTATAGCGCCTTGGAAGCTCAAGCGACGCTGCAGGTGGCCAATAGCACAGTCAATGAGCGCAAGAGCGTGAACGATCAGGTGAGCGCTCTGACCGCAAGCAAGCTCAAGTCCACCCTCGATCGGAGCTTTGCGCAAGTCAACCTGTCTCAAGCCAGACTGTTGGTTCTCGACTCTCAAAATCAGGCCGACGCTGCCATGGTACAACTCAACGACATCCTTGGAACCACGACGAACCATGACTATCGTTTGATTGACGATCCCGATCCTCCGCCGACAATTGCTTCTTCGGCGGAAGAGATCGTCGCGATGGCGATTGAGCAGCGGCCCGATCTCAAATCGCTACATTTGACGCACGACGCCGATCTCCGATTCAGCCGCGCACAGCACAGGCAATTTCTTCCAACAGTCTCAGCCCAGGGAATCGCAGGAATTACGCCGGTGGGTTCAAGCACCTATTTCACGCCCGACTGGTATGGAGCGGCGGGTGTCAACGTCAGCATTCCCATATTCAACGGATTCAAGTTCAGCGCCGAAGCAGCCGAAGCGGACCTGCGCGCCAAAGCCTCCGATCAGCGGAGCCGTCAACTGGTTGACAGGATCGTCCGCGACGTGAAGACCGCGTGGCTCGCGGCGAATACGGCGCAGCAGCGAATGAGCGTCACCAAAGAGTTGTTTGATGAGGCCCGCACTGCACTCGATCTGGCTCAGACGCGCTACCAGCTGGGACTCAGTTCCATTGTTGAGTTAAGCCAAGCGCAGCTTCAGCAGACCCAGGCCCAAATTGACGAAGCGAACGCGAGGTATCAGTATGAAGCCGACTTGGCGGCTCTGCGATTCCAAAGTGGGTCACAGCCTTAGAACCTGTCTAGAAACTCAGCGGGATTGAGGGGCGACGGTAGGTCAAGGCTTCAGCCCTGACATTCAGGCCGCAAAAGATGCCGGCCTTCAGGCCCTGGGGCATGTTTCACCCAGGTTTCCGTTTGCTCCTAGGGACCTCGCTTTGAGCCCCCTCCAGTTTTCACCCAATAAGTCTTGTCGTCTGTGTTGCTGGGGGGTTCGGTCCCTGGCGTTCAGCGGAATTGTTTGTCGGATCCGAGCTAACGACGGTGTAGCATTAGCCTGTCCGAATTCATTCGGTGCAATGGGGGCGTACATGGGGGTGATCGCTGGCCAACCTTACCGCAATGGACTGGCCATGCAAATCCGATGCATCCTTCTCGCAGTGCTTTTATCCTCTGGCTTGTGCTTCGCGCAACAACCCGCAGAGTCCACGCCGACGAGCGTCGCGCCGCCAACACGCGCGGACTATCTCAAGTTGGCCGACGAGATCCAGAATGCGCTGTACACCGACGTTATCAACGTCTGGTTCCCCCGATCCGTGGATCACGAACATGGCGGGTTTCATACTCACTTCACCCGTGACTGGCAATGGGCGCCCAGCGATGGCAAGTCCTCTGTCATGCAAGGACGTATGACCTGGGTTGCATCCCAGGTCGTCCTGCGCGACCCGAAGCTGAAAGCAGAGTTCTTGCCCATCGTGCGGCACGGGGTTTCCTATCTGGAGAACGTCATGTGGGACAAGCAGGACGGCGGTTTCTTCTGGGGACTCAATGACGACGGCCACATCACTCCGGAATTCACGGACGGCAAACATCTGTATGGCATTGCATTCTGCATCTATGGATTAGCCGCTGCCTACCAGGCCACTGGCGATCCCAAGGCGCTCGAGCTCGCCAAGAAAGCATTTCTCTGGACCGACCAGCACGCGCATGACGCCGAACATGGAGGATACTATGAGTGGCTGGCCCGCGACGGCACGCCGATTCAGCCCAATGTTCCCAACGGGCGCGTCGCCATGGGTCCGATCGGTCCTGTCGGCTACAAGTCGATGAACACCCACATTCATTTGCTCGAGGCCATCACAGAGCTTTACCGCGTCTGGCCTGACCCGGCCCTGCGCGCACGTCTTAAAGAATTGCTGGCCACAGTGCGCGACAGAATCTGCGTCGAGCCCGGTGCGATGAATCTCTATTTCACCGGCGCCTGGCAGCCCATTCCCGACCATGACTCCTTCGGCCACGATCTTGAGACCGCCTATTTATTGCTGGAAGCTGACGAACTCCTTCATCACCAGGCGAGCGAGACAACGGAACGCATGGCGAGAAAGCTGGTCGATCACGCTCTTGCCTACGGTTGGGATGCAAGTAACGGAGGCTTTTTCCAGGATGGCACAACCATGGGCAGGTCGGAGAGTCCGCTCAAAGAATGGTGGGTACAGGCAGAAGGGCTGAATGCTTTGCTTATGATGCACGACCGATACGGAAAGCAGGATCCCATTTACTTCCAAAGGTTCGTGCAGCAGTGGGACTTCATGAAGAACCACACAATCGATCGCCGATACCACGGTTTGTATAACCTGACAAAGGCGGACGGCACGCCAATCACACAGGAAAAGGGCTCCATTTGGAAGGGCGGATACCACGACGGCCGGGCGTTTTGGAATGTGAGTTCGCGCCTGCGCAAACTCGCGGGTGAGGAATAGGAATCATTTGCGCCAGACAATCGGGACCGGCAGGACCCGGTCGGAGCCTGGACGTGATGCCAACTCTTCATTACCTGCCCAAGCCGTTTTCTAGTTGCAGGTTTTCCTCTTGTTATTGCCGACCCGACGGTCCGCTGTCCGATGTTTGGCACGTTCAAAATGTTTGGCTCAGGGGCATGTCGCTGTTTGGCCAGCCGCTTCTCCCGGCACTTCAGTCATCGGCCCAGCCTGAAGGTTTCGGTCTATTCTGGCTAGCGATGAAAAGACGCATGCGCAACACCGGCAACTGACGGACGAGGCGTGGAACCAGACTCTCGGATTTTCCGCGTGCAATCTCTCGCGAACAATGGAGGAGAAGATGAAAGGCGACAATTGCAGGATAAGAGGAGTGGAATGCTTGACGAGCCGCCGTGAATTTCTCGTCCTATCGGCGCTTACGACGGGCGCAACCCTGCTGCCGGAATCGCTGCGTACCAATCAACCATTGGTTCCCGGCCTGGTTTCTCTTGAGGTAGCAGGAGACGCCCAGAATGGGTATGGCGTGGAGATCCTGTATCGTGGTCAAGCGATAGCACGACACCATCGCGGCGGAGAATTCTCTGCAATCTTTCAAAATACCGATCGCAGCCTCGAAGACAGGGCCGACGACTGGAGAGCCGATTCGTGGAGCGGAAATCGATCGCAAGTAAAGCTCACCGGAGAATTGAAACTCGTCAACCTGCGTTCCACAGTCTTTGTCGACGTCACTTACGAAGTTATGACCGCACAGGCGGTGAAGAAGACGATTGAGTTTCGCCAGGCAGATATGTACACGCTGCTTTATCAACTGACCAATCGACTCGAGCCTAATACTGCGCCTGCGAAGCTGTGGAGTTTCGACCAGTCGGAGTGCAAGGGCGGTCCGTTGCATGAGTATTTTCCTGCGGCAGGATTCCGCACGCAAAGCGGAGTAACCGTGGGGCTGCTCACCGATTCAGGTTATCGCAATCGATGGAGCCGCATCATTCGCAGAGATGGAACGCCCGTGAAGCCGACGCCACTCATTATTCCCGATCTGAATCTCTACTGCCTTCCCACGATTGCCGAGCGTCGACAGCAAGGCACATACATCCAGCAAACTTTCGGCGAAGCCACGGTCCAGTTGTCGGGAGAGGGTTCTCACACACCAGTCGATCTCCCGCCCGCTTCCAGTTGGAAGAGAACTGGAGAGATCGAGATCGAGACGGCTGGCGCTGTCATCAAACTGTCTCCAAGCGCAAGGAAGGACATGGTACTCATGCAGTTTCCGGCAAAGGGTGGCGACGTCTATGCCGTGCATCTCAAATACCGCTCCCCGGCGCCGATATCGGTGCGCGCCTGGGATATCGATGCACAATTCAACAAACTCGGCGATCTGACTTTGTATAACGACACCGCGCCGGCCTCGCCATCAACCTTCACAGAATTCGACCAATCCTTTGTTGTGCCCATGCTGCTGGGCGCAAGCGCCGCACTGGTGCTGTCCTTCGGGGATTCTGTGGTGGAAGTTACGAAAAAGGACGGCGGCGTAAGCATGCCCTCATTCGAAGTGCAAGATGTCCATCTCTCCCGTGTTTCTACGCGATGCGAGCCCTGCAATAGACTGGAAATGGGACATTCGCAATCCAAGACCGTCTTCATCTATGCGAGCGATGCGATTCCAGACACGGTTCGCGGATATCGGCTCGCGAGCCAGATGCAATTGGCCGATGGCCTCAAATTCAAAGGCAGCGAAACCGAAAAGGTGCTTTACGCAGATGTCACGATGCTGTGCTGGGACTCTCAGATGGAAGAGTCTCGTCCGATGTTGGCTCCCAGCATCTGGTATTCGGCAGCCGGCGAAATGTATTTACGCGACAGCTTTTACTCCCTCAACGGGATCCATAACCGTGGGCTGAACGAAACGGTCTTTAATTCATGGGCCGACAATCAGGGAGAAGATGGGGCTATCAACACTCTCATCGAGCCGAACATTGCCAACCTGGAACGCAAGTCAAACGACTCAACCCCGCTTTGGCTCATTTGGGCTCTTCTCAATCGCCGTCGATTCGGTTCTGCGCTGCCGATGGACAAAGTGCGCAAGGCCGCGGAATATTGCCTCGCAGCTTACGATCCTGTGCAGGAGGCCGTTTGCACAGCTCATTTTGTCATGGGCCAGCTAGATGTGATTCAGTATCCGGAAGGCACCAGCATTGTTTGCGAAAATCAGGGAATGCTTGCGATACTTCTGAGAGCGATTCGCGAACTCAGAATCCCGGAAGTCAGCGCATCTATCTCGGAGAGTTACATTGCAAAGGCAGAAGAAGGATATCGCAGCTACTACGATGCAAGCCGCGGCTTTCTGCGCCCCGCCCGCAACATTCCAGATGCAATAGGATTCTCCGATGTTTTCCCCGAGTTCCTGTCGCTGTGGCTTTTCAATCGAGCAATCCTCACCGATGAGATAGTTGTCAGCCATCTAAACCACATCCCGGTTATGTTACCGAGGGATGAATGCCCTTTCCCCGGCGAAGGCGGCACGGTGAGACCCATCTTTATCGGCCTGCCAGCCGGGAAAGCCTGGAGTTACTTTACCGAGAAGTGGCACCCGATGGTCAGCGATTCCTATGCGGCAGGCTATGCCGACAACGCGGCCGACGGCATTTACTACAACGGCGGCAGTTGGATGAGGATTGAAATCTGTGGGTATGTCGCGGGCAAGCTACATGGATGGCATAAGGCGGAACATGCGATTGCGAACCGGCTCTGGGCCGAGATTCATGCGGATGAGGACTTCCCAACAAGTCAGGAGTATTTGCCGACAGAGCGGAGAAATCGATTCTTCGGATATCACCGCGTGTTTGCATGGAACTCATTCGTGCTGCAGGCTCTGGAATTTGCGAAGATGCGGGAGCCGGGCATGGATCCAGACTACTCGGTATAAGTTGGAACCAATGAACGAACCAATTGAGATTTGCAAGCCCTCGGATCGGCGAGCTTTCAGGCATTGGTACTATAACTGGCTGGCACAGTGCAGTGCTAGAATTCCGGGCAAGATGAGGAATCGAACGTCAGCGGGCATCGTACTGCTCTTCTCCGCTATCACTCTAAGCGCACAAAGTCCCTCAGTGGCCGTGCCGAAGCCGCTCGCGCAACCCTCTGTGCCGCACTTTCGAGACGTTTCGCCGGAGGTCGGACTTCGCACTCTTCCTCACACGAATCTCGACAGGCGCTACGTCATCGAAACGATGAGCGGCGGAGGAGTTGCCTTTCTGGATTGCGAGAACAACGGCAAATTGGACATCGCCGTAGCGAACGATTCCTCAATCGACCGCTACCTTGCCGGCGGCGATCCCATGATCACGCTCTACCGGCAGGACGGCGACGGGAAGACACTGCACTTCACTGACGTTACCGCAGCAGCGGGGTTGACAACCAAGGGCTGGGCAACCGGGATTGCCATTGCCGATTACGACAACGACGGCCTTCCTGATATTTATGTCACCGGCTACGGCCACAATGTGCTCTATCACAATCTAGGCGGCTGCAAATTCGCCGACGTCACGGCAAACGCGGGCGTTGGCGGCGGAGGCTTCAGCGCCGGAGCCGCCTGGGCTGACTACGACCGTGACGGATTTGTGGATCTTTACGTCGCCCGCTATGTTTCCACCGATCCCCGGCATCTTCCCGACCCGCAAAGGACGGTCTACAAGAACGCACTCACCGAACTACCTGGTAAGATGCCCGGCGAAACCAATCTCCTCTACCGCAATCGGGGCGACGGAACCTTCGAAGAGGTCGCGGCCAAAGCCGCTGTTCAGAACACACAGAAGGCGCACGGCATGGGAATCTGTTGGGGAGATTTCGACGGCGATGGATGGCCCGATCTCTTTGTCACCAACGATGCATACAGCAATTTTCTGTTTCACAACAAAAGGGATGGAACCTTTGAGGATATCGGCGTCTATTCAGGCACCGCCTACGGGGAAATGGGGCAAACCTACGGCAACATGGCATGCGATTTTGCCGACCTCGACCACAACGGCAGGTTCGACCTGTTCGTGACCCGTTTTGCCGGCCAGCCGGCCAGCCTCTACATCAACGACGGCCACAACGAATTTCACGATGTTGCCGATCGCGCCGGAATCGCCGCTCCCACTTCACCGCTCGTCAAGTGGGGAGCGAACTTCGCAGACTTCGACAACAGCGGCTGGCAGGATATTTTCATGGCCTCAGGTAACTTCTCGACCTTGCTCGATGGGGCGCCCAATGAACCACCTTTTGTCGAGCCGATAGAGCTTTTCCTCAATGGGATGAACGGCACATTCCGCGAGGTTGCTGCCGCTGCAGGCTTAAATGCAGGCCCGTTGAAATCCCGGCGGGGAACAGCCTTGGGAGATGTCAATAATGACGGAAGACTCGACATCCTGGTCTTTAATGTCGGCGCTCCACCGTCGCTTTTTCTCAACGAAACCACGAATGACAACCACTGGATCACGCTGCATCTGG
>Ga0302320_10002776_pt1 | contig 40967 bp, 35 predicted proteins | sample Bog_T0_3_FD_202130 | JGI IMG/M metagenome (GOLD analysis project Ga0302320, IMG submission 202130) | Peat permafrost microbial communities from Stordalen Mire near Abisko, Sweden - Bog_T0_3 | ecosystem: Environmental > Terrestrial > Soil > Wetlands > Peat | place: Sweden: Abisko, Stordalen Mire... | reverse complement strand
TCAATGTTGACGAAGCGTGCAGCCATACATGACTGACACGGCGTCGCCCTTCCGCGTTCAGATTTTCAGAAAAAATCTTCGCCCTAAGTCCGACAGGCTGCTAGTTCCACTTAATTCCACTTAATTCCACTTGCTGCCCCACCAGAAGCGACACGAATAATGAATGGCGCAATGAAAACAAGCCCACTTTTCACACCAAACCCAATGGGATGTTGGAGTGCTGGAGTGTTGGGCCTTCGCATCATCCCACCACTCCCCCAGTCCGGTCGCCGCGCGCCAAAAAAAAGCTCGCAAAAGGCCGGAATTAGGATAGAATGAGCATGAGACTTGGTATTTACTCAATGATCAGTGCCGAAAATAAGGCCGGGGAATCCAATTATCCGGTTTGCAGAACCGGTTGTTGCATTCCACCCGGCAAGCGGCTCTCTGATCCCGGCGGTTTGAGTGTTGTTGCCGCCGCGCTTGTCAGATTTTGATTCCGATGGAAGAAGACGCCCCATTACTAGAAGCTCCAGTTCCAGCTCCGCAATCACGGACCGCCTTTGCGGCCCGGTTCTACATCCAGTTTGACCATTACAAAAGGCTCCTGTGGAAATACGGCTGGATTCCGGTGCTCGCCGTTACCGCCGGCGCGGGCCTCCAATGGTATTTCATCAAGGATGCCCAGCCCCAATACGCCTCCGTGGGAAGGATGATCGTCGGTGTCAGAATCCCCCTGCCCAACATGACCCCTCCCATCGAAGAGGTGAACAATTTCCTGGGCACTCAATCGGAGTTGATGAAAAGCGACTCCATCGGCAACCGCGTGAAGCAAAGCCTGCAATCCAAGCGACCGGAACTCCACCCCGTGCCCGTCGAGCTGGAAGTCGCTATCTCCCCCAAGGCGAGCATCTTCAACCTCCAGGCCAAAGGCGCGGAGCCGGCTTACACCCAGGCTTTCCTCGAGACCACCATGCAGGAATACATCAATTTAAAGAAGGAATTGTTCGAAAAAGCCACCCTCTCCACCCAAACCAGCCTCGAAGCAAAACTCAAGGAGGCTGGGGTGGAACTCGAACAAAGCCACGCAGCCGTCATCAGTTATCGGGCAACCAACGACATCGTCATACAACCCGCCGGCGGCAACAGCGCCCTGGATCATCTGTCCAGTGCGCAGCTAAAATTGGCCGAAGCCAAATCCGATTTGGTATCCCTCAAAATTACCAACTCAGAGAACCGTGACGAGGCCTACAAGGTGGCCGACTCCAAGCTGGTTGAGATGAAGTTCGAACGGGATCATTTGACGAATTCAACGATGACTTCCGACAAGCTTGAATTCACCAACCTGAATAAACGGATCGCAATCCAAGAAGATATGGTCAATTACCTTCAGACCCGGTCTGAGGAAGGTATGAAAAACGCCCAACTCGTCCAGGAACAAAAGATCCAAAGCCTGATCGGCGAGGTCGAGCAATGGGGAAAGAAGGCCCTTGAAGAGAACGAAAAAATGTCCTCTCTCGACGCCCTTAAAGAGGTCGAGCGCCGCCTCCAAAGCCACTACGACTCCATCCAGTCCGATCTCCACACGCTCGACATGGACAAGGGTCTCGAACAGGAAACCATCACCACTCTTGATGCCGCCACTCCGGCCGTGGCGATCCCCCCGCAAAAAATCAAACGCACCATCATGGCCGGACTGGTCGGCTTTTTCCTCGGCATTGGCATCGTCGTGTTCCTGGACCGCCTCGACGACCGCCCCAATTGTTTCACCGAGTTGGAGGAGCTTTTTGCCATGCCGGTTCTCGGACAATTCCCGTTGCTCAAGCCAAAAAGCAGAAAGATCGGCGTGCCCATCCTCCAATTGGATGATGACCGCTACCCGCTCATCGAAGCCAACCGCAGCCTTCGCTCCGCCCTCCTGTACCAGGATTCCCGCCACGAACAACCCAAGAGCATCGTCATCAGCAGCGCCAGGCCCAACGACGGCAAGTCCATGGTCGCCGCCAACCTCGCCGTCACCCTCGCCCAGACCGGCGCCCGCGTGCTCTTGACGGATGCCGACGTCCGCCGCGGCGTCCTCCACAAACATTTCTCCGTCCCCTCCTCGCCCGGCCTGGCCGAAGTGCTCCTGGGCCAGTGCCCCTGGTCCTCCGCCGTTGTCCAGACTCCCATCCCCAATCTCTTCCTCCTCCCGCGCGGCACTTCCCCCCGCCACTCGGTCAACCTCTTCGCAACCGCCGGCAAGGTCCTTTCGGAAATCGCCGGCCATTTCGATTACTATATATTTGACACATCTCCCGTCATGGTCGGCGACGACGTTCTCAGCCTCGCGCCCCATGTGGACGGGGTTGTCATGGTGGTCCGCGCCGGCTTCACCTCCGGCCGCGTTGTCCAAACCGCCCTGGATTCCCTGCAACTGCGCCGCGTGAAGGTCCTCGGCCTGGTTTTCAACGGCGTCCGCCCCGGCGCCAGCGACTATTATTATTACAAGTTCAAGGAGTATTACCCCGATCCTCAGGCCGCGAAAAATAACGGGCACTGAACCGGCAACGCAGCCCGGCGCTTGGGATGAATGCGGCGGAGCGCGATTGTATTATTGACATACCCGGCCGGAACGGCACGGCGAAAGACATCAAATGAACGACCCGAAAGTGGCCTGGTTTTGTCTCCGCTCGCAACTCAAACACGAGCACATCGCCGCCGCGCACTTGCGCCGCCGCGACGGCACGGATGTCTTCGTCCCGCGAATCCGCTTCAAGCGCATCACCCGGGTCGGCACGGTCTGGGTAACAGAAGCCCTCTTTCCCAGCTACCTCTTTGCGAAATTTGACTGGAGCGTTTCCCTGCGCCAGATATGCCATTCCCCGGGGGTCAGCGGCGTGGTCCACTTCGGCACCCACTGGCCCGTGATTCCAGATGAAGTCATTGACGAACTGCGCGTGCTGCTGGGAACCGATGAAGTCCACGTTGTGCCGGAGGAGGTGTCGCCCGGCGATCCGGTTCAAATTGCCGGCGGTTCCTTCCACGGCCTCCACGCCGTTGTCTCGCGCGTGATGCCAGGCTCAAAACGCATCGCGGTGCTCCTGGAGTTCCTGGGACGCCAGACCGCCGTCCAGTTGGACCTCGGCATGGTCACCAAGTCCAACGGCCCGCGCGATCCCATCCTCTCCGTCAAACGGCGCGGGCCCGCCGCATGAAGCCCCCATTTTTCTGACCCCATCTTTCTGACTTGATTTGCATTATGATGAGCCGCGTGAACGAGCCGCCAACCGTGCGCTTGAAAATCGCCCTGCGCGGCGCCGTGCAGGGAGTCGGTTTCCGCCCGTTTGTTCATCGCCTGGCGACAGAACTGCGCCTGGCCGGCTGGGTCAATAATTCCAGCCAGGGTGTACTCATCGAAGCCGAAGGTCCGCGCGCCGCCCTCGAAGAATTCCTCCTGCGCCTGCGCTCGGACAAGCCGCCGCGCAGTTTCATCCAGAGCCTCGAATCCTGGTGGCTCGATGCGACCCGCTACGCCGGTTTTCAAATCCGTCCCAGCCAGACCGGCGGCGGCAAGTCGGCTCTCATCATGCCCGACATGGCCACCTGTCCCGAATGTCTCCGCGAGATTTTCGATCCCGCCAACCGCCGCCATCGCTATCCGTTCGCCAACTGCACCCATTGCGGGCCGCGCTTCTCCATTATCGAGAGCCTTCCATACGACCGCGCCAACACCTCCATGAAACGGTTCGCCCTCTGCCCGGAATGCGCGCAAGAATACCGCGACCCCGCCAACCGCCGCTTTCACGCCCAGCCCAATGCCTGCCCCAAGTGCGGTCCGCATCTGGAATTGTGGGACGCCGCCGGCGCCGTGCTCGCCGCGCGCGACCCAGCCTTGTTGCAAGCCGCTCAATCCCTCCGCAACGGCAAGATACTCGCGCTAAAAGGCATCGGCGGCTTCCAGCTAATGGTGGACGCCCGCAACGCGGACGCCGTGCGGCGGCTGCGTCAGCGCAAGCAACGCGAAGAAAAACCCTTCGCCCTCATGTATCCCTCCCTCCAGTCTGTCCGCGCCGATTGCCGCATATCCCCCGCCGAGGCCGGCCTCCTCCAATCTCCCGAATCCCCCATCGTCCTCCTCGAACGCCTCCTCCCTTCCAACCAATTCGCAATCCGCAATCCGCAATCCGCAATCGCCCCCTCCAACCCAAACCTCGGCGTCATGCTTCCCTACTCCCCGCTGCACCATCTCCTGATGTTCGAGCTGCAATTCCCCGTAGTTGCGACCAGCGGCAATTTAAGTGACGAACCAATTTGCATTGACGAACACGAAGCCCTTCAAAGACTTCGCGACATCGCCGACGTGTTCCTCGTTCACAACCGGCCCATCGTCCGCCATCTGGACGATTCCGTAGCGCGCGTTGTGCTCGGACGCGAACAGATCCTGCGTCGCGCGCGCGGTTATGCTCCCCTCCCCGTGCGATTGGCCGACCGACGGCCCGCGCCCGCACCCGACTCCGCCCCGCCGGTTTTGGCAGTCGGCGCTCATTTGAAAAACACCATCGCCCTGGCCGTCGGCCCTCAGGTCTTTGTCAGCCAGCATATCGGCGACCTGGAAACCGTCCAGTCCTACGAGGCCTTCCTTCGCGTCATCAGCGATTTCGAGCGCCTTTACGAAACCGTTCCCGCGACGATTGCCTGCGACGCCCATCCAGACTACCTGTCAACTCAATTCGCCGCGAGCCTTGCCGCCCGCAAGCCGGGCCTGCGCGTCGTTTCCGTCCAGCATCACATCGCCCATGTCCTCGCCTGCGCCGCCGAAAACGAACTGGCCCCGCCGGTGCTCGGCGTCTCCTGGGACGGCACCGGCCACGGATTGGACGGCACCGTCTGGGGTGGGGAGTTCTTTCTATTGACAGACACGGCGTGCCGCCGCGTGGGCCATCTGCGCCAATTCCGGTTGCCCGGCGGCGACCAAGCCGTCCGGGAGCCGCGCCGTGCTGCGCTGGGGATGCTTTACGAATTGTTTGCCGAAAGCGCCCCGGACCTGGACGGCTCCTTGGGGAGCGCGACCGTCCCGGTCGCATCCGCCGGCGTCTCGCCGACGGAATCCGCGCGCCCATTCTTCGAAGCTCTTCCGCCGGTCAAGTCCTTTGCCGGGAGTGAACTGGCCGGGTTGACACACATGTTGAAATCAGGTGTCAATTCCCCCCTCACCTCCAGCGCGGGGCGGTTGTTTGACGCCGTCGCCGCTCTGGCCGGGCTGCGACAAACCGTCCGCTTTGAAGGCCAGGCCGCCATGGAACTCGAATTTGCCATTGCCGGCCTCCAAACAGATGAATCCTATTCTTATGACATAACTCCCCGCGAGACGCCAACTGGCGAATCCCTTCTGCTCGTGGACTGGGCCGGTATCGCGCGGGGCATTCTATCCGACTTGAAGCGTGAGGTTTCCATTGCCTTGATTTCCGCCAAATTCCACAACACGCTCGCCGAAGTCATCGTCGCCGTGGCGAAACGATGCGGCCACCCCCAAGTGGCCCTTTCAGGCGGCTGCTTCCAGAACCGCTATCTCACCGAAAGGGCGGCAACCCTTCTTGCGCAAGAAGGCTTCCGCCCATACTGGCATCAGCACATCCCACCCAACGACGGCGGCATCGCCTTCGGCCAAATCGTCGCCGCGCTCATGGGCTCGGAATAGCGGGGCTGTCAATTGTGGAGAATTGCCAAGCCGGACCAAACCCTGTAACTTACTCCCATGAGAAATCGCTACACTGCGGTAGTCCAGCGTGATGGAAAATGGTTCATTGCCTTCTGCCCGGGGGTGCCCGATGCCAACGGACAAGGAAGAACCCGGCAGGAATGCCTGGAGAGTCTGGCTGCGGGGATCGAACTCGTGCTGGAGTACAAGCGTGAGCAGCCGCGTAAATTCCCCTTATGAGCGCGATCATGGCAAAATTGCTGTCCGAATTCGAGGAATTGGACCTTCAGGAAAAGCAGGAGTTTGTGCGCGAGCTGATTCATCATCTGCCGCCGTGGGATTCAGGACCGCTCCCTGACGACGTGGCCGCCGCCGCCGGCGACCAATTGGCGGCGATGATCGAGGAGGAGGAGCGTGCTTCTTAATCGAGGCGAGGTCTGGTTGTTCGACTGCGGCATGGTCGAGAAAGTCCGGCCTGTCCTGATTCTCAGCGTCCCCTTCGAAGATACTGACCGAGCTGTGGTGAGTGTGGTCTTCCACAGCACTGCGCTCCGAGGCTCGCAGTTTGAAATTGATGTGCAAGTTCCTTTCCTAAGAGATGGCGCGTTTATCGCGCAGAGCATAGCCACGTACCCGACTGTCCGCGCCATTCGAAAGTTGGGGGCGCTTAACGTCGCGCAACTCACGAAGGTCGAATTCGCTGTCTTTAAGTGGTTGGGGCGCGTTGCGTAAGATCGAACGATACGGCAATGCCTGGCGCTGTGCGCCGATTTCAAGCCGCAGGCTCCTCCCTACACCAACTTGGCACACACCCAGCCATCTCAATTCCTTGCCGAGAGCCACTCCAAGCCGTAGTATCTTGACCAATGTGTTTGGCCATTCCAGGAAAGATCATCAGCGTCGCGGGCATTGACCCAATGGAGCGCACCGGCAAGGTGGACTTCGGCGGCATTCTCAAGGATGTCAAACTCGCCTGCGTGCCCGAGGCCAACGTCGGCGATTACGTTATCGTCCATGTCGGTTTCGCCCTCAGCAAAGTGGACGAGAAAGAGGCCAATGAGGTCTTCGAGTATCTGCGCCAGATGGAAGAACTGGCGGAACTGAAAGAAGACAGTCCGTGAAGTTCCTCGACGAATACCGCGACGGCCCGAAAGCCGCCGAATTCGCGCGCCAGATTGCCCGCGTCACCACGCGCCCCTGGGCCATCATGGAAATCTGCGGCGGCCAGACCCACGCCATCGTCAAATTCGGCATTGATGAATTGCTTCCCAAATCTATCACCCTGATCCACGGCCCCGGCTGCCCCGTCTGCGTCACCCCGCTGGAATTCATCAACAAAGCCATCGAGATCGCCTCCCGGCCCGGCACCATCTTCTGCTCCTTCGGCGACATGCTCCGCGTGCCGGGAAGCGCCACGGACCTCCTCTCCGTCAAGGCCGCCGGCGCCGACGTGCGCATGGTCTATTCGCCCTCGGACGCCGTGAAGATCGCCGTGGAAAATCCGTCCAAGGAAGTCGTGTTCTTCGCCGTCGGCTTTGAAACCACCGCCCCCGCTACCGCCTTGGCGGTCCGGCAGGCTGCGGAGCGGCACGTCAATAATTTTTCCATGCTCGTTACCCATGTCCTCGTGCCGCCTGCCATCGAAGCACTGCTCTCCTCGCCCGAATGCCGCGTGCAGGGCTTCCTGGCCGCCGGCCACGTCTGCGCCGTCATGGGCTGCGCCGAATACGGCCCGCTGGCGGCCAAATACCGCGTGCCGATTGTGGTGACAGGTTTTGAGCCGCTTGACATTTTGCAAGGGGTGCTGATGTGTGTCCGGCAATTGGAGGAAGGCCGAGCCGTCGTCGAGAACCAGTACACCCGCGCGGTTCGCCCGGACGGCAACCAATACGCCCGCGACCTGATCCGCGAAGTATTTGAAGTCGCCCCGCGCAAATGGCGCGGCCTGGGCGAAATCCCCGCCAGTGGCCTGCGCCTGCGCCGTCAATATGAATCTTTGGACGCCGAGAAGAAGTTCGGCCTTGCAGGCCACGACACCCCGGAGAACCCCGAATGCCTCAGCGGCCTGGTCTTGCAGGGCCGAATCAAACCGCCGGAATGTCCCGCCTTCGGCAAGATATGCTCCCCGGAGCATCCGCTCGGCGCGCCGATGGTTTCCTCCGAAGGCGCCTGCGCCGCGTATTACCGCTATCGCAACCGCGCGCCGTCCGCCGCCCACCAACCCGCCCCACCAACCCCGTCGCCGATTTCCCCCACTCATTGATTCACTGATTCACTGACTCATAACTCCTTTCGCCCCATGTCCCCCGGAACCGAATTCGCCCCATCCTGCCCCATCCCCATCACCCAGTATCCCCGCGTGCTGATGGCCCACGGCGGCGGCGGCAAGTTGATGCGCGATCTCCTGGAGAAGATGTTCTTTTCCGCGCTCGGCCCCGCTCCTGCGGAAGGCCGCCACGATTCCGCCGTGCTGGAATTTCCCGCCGGGCGGCTGGCCTTCACCACCGATTCCTACGTCGTCCGCCCCATCATCTTTCCGGGCGGCGACATCGGCTCGATGGCCGTCCACGGCACGGTCAACGATCTTGCCATGAGCGGCGCGCGCCCGCTCTGGCTCAGCGTCGCCTTCATCCTCGAAGAGGGCCTCCCCATGGAAACCCTTTGGCGTCTGGTTTGCTCCCTGCGCGACGCCGCGGCCCGTTGCGGCGTGCGCATCGTCACTGGCGACACCAAGGTCGTTGACAAGGGCAACGGCGACGGCCTGTTCATCAACACCGCCGGCATTGGCGTCGTCGAACATTCCCTAACCATCGCCCCGGCAAGCGTGCGCGCCGGCGACGCGGTGCTTATCAATGGCGACTTGGGCCGTCACGGCATGGCCATCATGAGCGTGCGCGAGGGCCTGGAGTTCCAGGGCCGCATCGAAAGCGACTCCGCGCCCGTTTCCGGCCTTGTGCAAAAGCTCCTCGCCGCCGGCGTGGAAATCCACTGCCTCCGGGACCTCACGCGCGGCGGCCTGGCAAGCGCCTTGAACGAAATCGCGGAAGACTCCCAGCTAAGAATTATGGTTGACGAGAAATCCGTCCCCGTGCGCGAGGACGTTCACGCCGCGTGCGAGTTGCTCGGCCTGGACCCCTTTCAGGTCGCGTGCGAAGGCCGCTTCGCCGCGTTCATTCCGGCCAAAGACGCCGACCGCGCTCTGGCCCTCATGCGGGCGGGCGAATGTGGCGCAGGCTCCGTCCGCATCGGGTCGGTGGAAGACGTCCAACCGCCCCTGGTCGTACTGAAAAGCGCCATCGGCGCGACCCGCATTCTCGACATGCCCGCCGGCGAACAACTGCCCCGGATTTGTTAGCGGACCTGTTACCTTTGACGGTTCGGCGGCGTCCAATCAGAAAAGCCCCATGAAGATTCTCTTCAAGAAATGCTCTTCGGTCGCCTTCGGTGTCGCCGCGCTGGCGCTCAATTTGTCCGCCGCTGCACCCGCGCAAGTCGGCTCCTTTTTCACTAACAGCCCGATGAGCACCGCGCGCATGGAGCAACTCGCAATCTTGCTGCGCAACGGGAAGGTGCTGGTTGCGGGCGGTCAGGGCGCGGACTATGGGCACCTTGCCAGTGCGGAGCTGTTCGATCCGGCCAATGGAACGTGGACGCCGACCGGTTCGATGAAACATGCGCGGGTAAACCCAGCCGCAACGCTGCTTCCTCTCGACGGCAAGGTGTTTGTGGTGGGCGGCTATGACAATCTCAAGACGAATGGGATGGTGCTCCCTCCAGGCCACCCGAACCTCGCCGGCCTTTACTTGCCCGTCAGGGCTGAATTATATGACCCAGCCACCGGGCAGTGGGTGGAAACTGACGAGTTGAATACCATACGGCGCCCTGAATCGGCAACCTTGCTGCCGAATGGGAAAGTGCTGGTCACCGGCGACGATGGCACCGGCGATGGCACTACCATCGCAGAAATATACGATCCGGCTTCTGGAACTTGGACGCAAACCAGTTCCATGACAGGAGGATTCACCCCAACTACAACACCATTGCTTTTCAACGGGCATGTGATGATTTTTGGAGAGTTCCCGCATGATAATCCCCACAATGCAGAAATATACAATCCGGACGATGGAACCTGGTCGGCGATCACCAACGCAGCACGCCTGTTCACAACCCCAGGTCACACCATGACGTTGTTGTCAAATGGAAAGGTGCTGTTCGTAGCCAAGCCGCAATCCGGTTACGCTGTTTTCACTGCTTCCTGTATTGAGCACAACGATTTCTCCGGTGTTCAGCTCTACGATTTGGCAGGCGGAACATCTGCGGACGGCGCCCCAATGGCCGAGCCGCGCAGCGATCACACAGCGACTCTGCTGCTCGATGGCCGGGTGCTTGTCCTGGGGGGCCAAGGGCGGGTCCCCGGAGGTGATCCTCTCAGAGCCGAACTGTACGATCCCACCAGCGACAGGTGGACGCAGATCCCCGGCCATCTGGCCACCAGACGAAGAGACTACACCGCAACCTTGCTGCCCAATGGAAAGGTGCTTATCGCAGGAGGCATGCCGGGACTTTCCAGCACCGAGCTGTACGATCCGGGAGAGACCTCACCATTGCATTGAATGCCGGCGAACAACTGCCCCGGATTTGTTAGGGCGGGGATTCTGCTATCGGGGATTCATCTTGCCTTCACTACATGTGTAGGATAGCATTTAACCAAATTAGGAGCAACCCTGTATGAGTGTAACTTTTCGATCGGCTTCAGCGTCTTAAGTAATTGTTCAAGTCAACAACACCGCTACTATGAACCGCCTTAATCCAGTTACTCCACCAATTTGCCGCTGCAAATTTACCTGGGTCAACGGGACCATTCTCCCGCACCGGCCCCTGCCGCGCACCCCGTGGCTTGCCGGGCGGCGACTGCAAACGATTCTCCTTATTGCACTTGCCGCGTTGCCGATGCCGGGCCGTGCCAGTGCGGAGCCGGCGGCCCAAGCGACAGCGTCCGAATCGGCGCAGCCAAATGCCGGGGCGATTAAGGAACAACTGAACGTCACAATCTCCAGGGAGGGGCCCATGATTTTACAAGGGGAGACCGTGACCCTTGAGGAACTTCAAATGAAGTTGATGGAAGCCGCCCGCAAGAATCCCCAGGCAACGCTTGCGATCCAAGCCGACCAGGAGGCGACGTGGGCAAAGGTCGCAAAAGTCTTCGATGCCGCCAAGGCTGCCCGCATCCCTGTTACTGCCACCTTAAGCAAGCCAACTCCCCCGTCGGATTGGTCCGACAAGCAACTCAGCGCCAATCCTTCCATTGGCGGAATTCCTCGCCCGACGCTTTCGCTGCCGCCAGGCGTGACCATGCCTCGGCTTCCCGGAGTCCAGGGCCAGCCGACGCTAACCCCTGGTCAGTTGGATGCGCTTGAGGCGAAATTGGAGGAGGACCCCGAAGACTTTTCCGCGCGACGCGATCTGCTGGCTTACTATGCCAACAGGGACCAGGCGGCGAAGCAAAAACACGTTCTATGGATCATTGAGCATCATCCGGAATTTTCCGGCAATGGCCCTGAAATGTCGCTGGATCCGAATACGGAAGAGTCGGCTTACAGGAAGGGAAAGGAGTTGTGGCTCCAAATTGTGCGGAAGAATCCAACGAACACGGTGATTCTTGGACATGCGGCGGCGTATATTCTGCCTTCGGATCAGGAGGCGGGCGTGGAATTGTTGAAGAAGGCGCAAGTTCTTGAGCCGCGGAATCCGGCGTGGTCGGAACAGTTGGGTCGAATCTATCAATTGCAAGCAGTCGGGCATCCAGGAGCGACGAACAGCGCCGTGATGGCGTTGATGGAGTTTGAAAAAGCCCAGGCTCAAACCGTGCCGTCCGTGCCCGGTTCCCCCAAGCTTGTTGACATGGCGAAGCTGGCCTTTGCCGCCGGAGACCTCGAGAAAGCGCGGACCTATGCCAACGAATTATTAGGCCCCGGACTGCAATGGAATGGCGGCGGAAATGCCGGGTACGCGTCCTACTACGGGAACTTCGTGCTGGGGCGAATCGCGCTACACGAGGGAAAGTTGAGCGAGGCCAAGAAATACCTGCTGGAATCAGGCAAGACGACGGGCGGTCCCGTTCTTAATACCTTTGGCCCGAACATGTCGCTGGCGAAGGAATTGCTGGAGAAGGGTGAGACCAACGCCGTGCTGGAATTCTTCCAGGAATGCGAGAAATTTTGGCCCCAGTACGGAGGCGTGAACAAGTGTGCCAAATGGACGGCAGAGGTGAAGGGAGGAAAGACGCCGGACTTTGGGGCCAATCTGTCTTTTTGACACGCGAATCAGGCTGACAGTTGGCGAACAACTGCCCATGATTTGTTAGGGCGGGGGCGCATTGTATTTTGGGTTTCCCTCTTAATCTTACTCCTAATCTTAATCTCTTGAAACTCCTGCATCGGATTAGGATTAAGATTAGGATTAAGATTAGGAGAAACGAACTCAATACGGCGGGTCGGGAATGGAAGATTGACCGGGAACGAACGGCGGGAAAGACTTCACCCGATGCTTGCGGCCTTATTAACGACAGTCCTTTGGGCGGTTTCCGCCGTGAGCGGATCGCGCTCGGCCCGGCTGGTGGGCGGCACGGAGGCCAATTTCTGGCGGCTGGTCTTCGCCACCGCGCTGCTGGGCGTCTGGGCGCATTCGTTCGGCCAGGGCCTGGACGGCGTCTCCTTCCCGCTTTTCCTGTGCAGCGGAATCGTCGGCGTGGGCGCGGATTTCTTCCTCTTCCAAAGCTATCCCCTGCTGGGCGCGCGCCTGACCCTCCTTATCATCCAATGCGGCGCAGCCCTGACCGGTGCGGCCATGGAGTGGCTCTGGCAGGGGACCCGGCTGACCGGCTAGCAAATCGCCGCAGCCGGCGCCGTCCTTGCCGGTGTCGCGCTGGCGCTGGCCCCTGGAAAACATCTGACGGCAATTCCCGGCCAAATGAGATCGGGCGTCGCTTTCAGCGTGCTGGCCGCCCTTGGAAACGGTTGGGGCGCGGTGTTGAGCCGCCGTGCTTTTGCGGTGGCCGGCGCGGCGGGACAGAACATTGACGGCCCCACCGCCGCCTATCAGCGCCTGATGGGCGGCTTGATCGTGGCAGGGGTTTGCCTGCTGGCCGCCGCGTCGCGTCGCGCTCTCGCGCCCGTTCCGTCGGCGCAACCACCGGGAGCTTCGCGCGCCGGCCAATGGCGGCGGGCGTGGCCCTGGGTTTTGGTCACCGGTCTTGTCGGCCAAGCCCTCGGCGTCAGTTGCTACCAATGGGCGCTGAAAACCACCGCAACCGGCATGGTGCTCGCGATCACCTCCACCGCCCCGCTTGTCATCATCCCCTTGTCGATCATCATGGAAGGCGAAAAGATGACACGCCGCTCCGTTTGCGGCGGTATCCTGGCAGTCCTGGGAGTCATCGTGCTGGTGACAGTAGCCGCTCACCCCGCCAAGTAGCACGAACCGAACTCTCTCCAAATATCCCGCGCTTGCCATGAAAATATTGGTCCTATAAGTCCTATATGTCCTATCAGTCTTATGAGTCAGGGCAACCATCCCACTCCCGCAAAACCCATCCCTCAGTGCGCAAGCCGCGAAGCCATCGCGTAAATAATCAACAGGAGCAGCACAAGCCCCGCTCCAAAGAAAAGGTACCCAAACGTGCGCGCGATGGCTTTCCAGCGTTCCCATTCGTCCTTCGAGCGGAAATCATTCAGCCGCCCGGCTGCCAGCAGGCGGTCGTACCAGCGCTTCCGCTCATGCAGCAGTTCGGTCTTCGAGATGCGCCCGGAAAAAATCACCGTGTCCATGGGGAATTTCTCCAGTCGAAAATGGGTGTTGAAAAAGTGAACCGTAAAAATGAATCCCGCCGCCAGCAGCGCCTCGTCGGAATGCACGATCAGCGCGATGTTAATCATCCAGCCCGGCATGAAGCGGCTGAAGAACAGCGGAAACCACATCACCAGCCCCGAAAGTCCGATGATGGCCACCCCCCAAAACACCGAAAAGTAATCGAACTTCTCCCAGTACGTCCACCGGTCGAACTGCGGCTTTGGACCGCGCCCGAAAAACCATTTCTGATGCGCGACGAAGTCCTTCGCGTCCTGCCAGGTCGGGATCATCGAGTCGGGACCGAACAGCGCCTCTTTCAGCCGGGCCAGCTTCGAGCGCCAGTCGCCGCCGCTGAATCGCCCGCGCCCCTGCCACGCTCTCATTGCCAGCCTCGCCAGATGCAGCCCGAAATAAAGGAACGTGATGATCGCCCCAAAATGATGAAGCGTCCGCGCCGCTTCCGTGCCGCCCAGCATTCCGAAAATCACTTTCGCCCACTTCGTGTAGTAAAACTTGAGCGGCATCCCGGTCAGAACCAGCAGCAGAAAACTGGTGACGACCAGGAAATGGAGAAATCTCTCGAAGGGCGGAAAACGGGTGAACCAATCCTCCCCTTGTTGCGTTTTGACCTTCGCCTCCCTGAACGTCTTCGAGTCATGCGCCCATAAGTAGCCGGACCGGAACATCCACAACAGCGTGTGCGCGCCGAAGAACACGAACACGCCGATCAGCAGCCAGGTCATCGCAACGAAGGTGTAATGCAGTTGCGGATAATGCGTCGAGTCCAGCGGGTCGGCGTGGGTGATGTACTTGGCAAAATTGGCGTTCGCACCCGCATGGCACTTCTGGCAGGTGGCGACGATGTTGGCGGAGGAAAGATGCGACGCCGGGTTGGACGTGGGCAGGATGTCGTGGTAGCCGTGGCAGTCGTAGCACGCCGCCACTTCGGGAGCGACGTTCGGCTTGCCCAGCAACATCGCCTTGCCGTGATAGGTGTCCCGATAATGCTCCAGCCGCGCCTGGTGGCAACTGCCGCATTTCTCGTCGCTCGCCGCCTTGAAATTGCCCGCATTCGGCGCGGATATCTCATGCACCGAATGGCAGTCCACGCACACCGGGCCGTTTTGTCCGCCTTTGGCGAGCAGTTGGCCGTGGACGCTCGCGTTGTAGGTCTGCTCGATTCCCAAATGACACTTGCCGCAAGTGGCGGCGACGTTGGCGTGGTTGATCGGCGAGCTGCGGTCCACGCTGCGCCCGATGTTGTGCGTGCCGTGACAATCGTTGCACGACGGCGCCACGATCAACCCCATTTCCATCAGCGCCTTGCCGTGGATGCTCTCCGTGTATTGACTCGCCACCTGCGGATATTTCATCCGGTACTCCGCTGTCAGCCCCGGATTGCTGTGGCACTTCGCGCAGGTTTTGGCGAGATTGAGCTTGAACACAGGCGAAGCCATGTTCGTGACGGAAATGATCTCGTGCGACCCGTGGCAGTCCGCGCATCCGGCCGCCGCCGACGCGCCTCGCGCCCGGCTCATCCCATGAATGCTCTCGGCATATTGCGCCGACTCGTTCGTGTGGCAGGTCGCGCATTGCGCCGGCGGAAGTCCCGCCGGGTGCATCATATCTTTGACTGCGTTGTGGCAGTCCGTGCAATTGAGTTTGGCGTGAACGGAATTTTGAAAGGCGTGGGTCGAAAACAACGCCAGCGGCGCGGTTTTCCCGGCGGCGGTCACCGGGTTCGCGGGATCACCGTGGCACATCAGGCAATCCGCGTTGGAAATCGTGTCCGCAGCCAGGCGGCCCGCCTGTGTGCAACACAGCAGGGCAACCGCCCAAACCACCATGCGCACCGCCCGCAGCCGGTGTAGCGTCGAGCCTCTGGCTCGACCAGCGAGATCCCAGCCTCCCGCTCGACTTATTCTACAACCCGCCGTTATGGCAGTCGGTGCATTGGAATGAAGGGTCATATTCGTCTATCGGATGCGCAAATTTCTGGCCTTGCGCGTTGAGTTGGTTCAACTGCGCCCCACTCCCCTGGGCCAAAATGGTATGGCATGCGTTGCAGTCATTGGCTTTGATTTCCCGGCCCGTGGTCGAAACGTGTTTGCCATCATGGCAGCGGAAGCAGCCCGGAAAATCCTTGTGCCCGATGTTGTCCGGATAATCGCGCCAGCTCGCCTTCATCTCCGGGAAAAAGTTGTCCGCGTAGATCTGCTGCACTGCCGCAATCGTCCCCTTTATCCGCGGGTCATTCGGAAATTTCTCCGACAGCGTCGTCGCGATGGCCGCCAGCGCCTGCGTCTGATTGATGTAACTGCGGCACAGCACCCCCACCGCGTTGGTCTTGATGTACGGCAGCGTCGTGTCAATGGCGCCCAGCGACATCGCCAGATTGACCGCGCTTTCCGGCGACTGGAATTTGTGCGCCGGCCGGTTATGGCAGTCCATGCAATCCATCCCCCGGGGTGTCATCCCGCTCACATCATTAGTAAAACCCTTGCTCCGGTATTCGGTGACGACTCCCTGTGGGTCGGTCACCCGCACCCACGGTATCTTTTGCCGCGCCTCGTCCGTCGCGATGTATTCGATCTTGTTCGCCACGTTCATGTGCCAGTGAATCCCGCCCACCGGGCCGTGAGTCGGATCCGCCCCGCCCACGTTAAGCAGCAGGCGGATCGAGTATGGCGAATTGGACTGGTCCGGCAGATAATAATTGAGCGTGCGGTCCAGGTTCCCGACAAACTTCTTCGGCCAATGGCATTGTTCGCACGTCTCCTGTGCCGGGCGCAGGTTCTTCACCGGCGTCGGAATGGGCGTCGGATATTTGTCAGCCAGCGTGGCATAAACCTGGTATGTCCCCGACAATTTTGACCGCACATACCACGACGCCCCCTTGCCGATGTGACACTCCGCGCATGCCACCCGCGCGTGCGGCGAATGCAGGTAGCTGGTCAGCTCCGGCTTCATCACCGTGTGGCACGTCTCCCCGCAAAAAACCACCGACTCCGTGAAATGATAGCTGTTGTAACTCCCCATCGCCGTCAACAGCAGAAAACACGCGCTCCCCGCCACAAAGTATCCCAGCACCCGCCGGTCGCGCGGCCGCGAAAGGTCAATGTTGACCCGCAACGCCCGCAGCACGCCCGCTTTTGCCTTCGTCCGGCGCCATCGCCACGCCCCGAACAGAAACACCATCAACCCCGCGAAACCGAAAGCCGGCGCCACCAAAAACGTCAATATCCCCACGTAGGGATTCGATTGGTGGGCTATCAAGTCCAGAAAAAACAGCAGGATGAACGCGAACACGCTCGACGCCATCAACACCAGTCCCGCCATCGAAATCCAGTTGCGGAAAAGCGACGGCGCGCGGGCCGTCCCGGCGGGTTCAGTTGAATTGGGAGTGTCCATTAGCAGTGGGCGGGGGTGAAGGAGCGGCCCTTTAAGGAGCCGCCCCGACACACGGTTGCGCGGTTAGTCCCTATTTCTTGAACGTCCGCATATATTTGACCACATCCTTGATCTGGTCGTCCGTCAGGCCCGTGATCGGCGCCATCAGCACCTTGTCATCCTTTTTCAGCCCTTCCTTGATGGACTTGAACGCCACGTCGTCCTTCAACGCGTCCTGAACCTTCGCGTCGCTGTAGTCCTTGCATCCCAGCCTTTTTCCCATCGTGCTGTCGCCTTTGCCGTCCGCGCCGTGGCACTTCTGGCAACTCTTCTCATACAGTGCCTTGGCGTCCTGCGCGGATGCCGTCAAGGCCGCCGCAGCGAAGATGGCCGCCGCAATGATCATGCTTTTCTTCATACTTCCTCCGTGAGTTCGGGTTTTCTCTCTGTTTCCCGGCGGCGAACTCCATCCCGCCGGGAAAATTGTCGCCTGATTCTCACGCCCGCCCCGGCGGCGTGGCGCCCGGCACCACGTTCTCAATCGTGGGCAGCTCCCGCGCCAAAAAATACTTTATCAGCACCGTCAAGATCGCGAAAGGAAGAACCAGCAGCAGCGCCGGAAGCCACCACCCTTCCGGGCCGGCGAACTCCATCTTGTAAGTCATGAAGCCACGCAGGCTCTTGGAAAATAACTGGCCCCCAATCACCACATTCCACCGCATCAACAGCACTCCGGTCAGGATTAGCGCCGTGCAGGTGAAATATATCCGCCGCCGGTTCAACTCCGCCACTCCCCTGCCCCCGAGCTGCATCGCCCCCAGCAGCACCAGCGGCACCAGCGTCCCCAGGCACGCCTGCCCGATCAGCAGCGTATAGAACAGCTTGCTCGTCGCCAGATATTTCATCGTTTCTATCCCTTCCTCCGCCGAATACAGCTTGTGCAGCCAGTCCAGCCCTTCGATGCTCGCATCCAGCACCAGCGCGTAAAAAAGAAATCGCACCATCAAATCCAGGCACTGCATGTCCGCAACAACCCGCCGCGTCCAGCACAGGAACAGATACGCAAACACGCACAGCGCCATCCCAGACACCACCGCCGACAGAATAAATATAATCGGCATCAGGACGTTGCCCCACCACGGATTGGCCTTGATCGAGCCGAAAATAAATCCCACATACCCGTGCAGCAAAAACGCCGATGGAATGCCGACGATGGAAATAAACCGCCCCATCTTCGCGTCCAGTCTCAGCGCCGGCTCCGACAAATCGGTCACCCCCAGCGTGAACGCCCGGTAAATCAGCCCCCGCAAGCCCTTCTCCGTCCTCGACCACTCCACAAAATCCCGCCGGTAATCAAACCACAACTCCAACAGCAGCACCGCCATCAGATACCACGCATACACAAACCCGAACATCGCCATCGGCGAACTGAAGTGCGGCGTCAGCATGATCTCAAAACACCGTTCCGGGTGCCCCAGGTGACACAGCAGCGGCAGCGTCGCGCACAGCATAAACGCCAGCGCCGTCAGCAACGCCAGCCGGTAGATCGGCTCCAGCGCCTTCACCTTCAACACCCTCACCAGCGACGCCATGATAAACGCCCCCGCCACCAACCCCGTCACGTACGGATACACCACGATCAGCGCGCTCCACAGCGGATGCAGCGTCCGTTCGTTCGGATACGCGTATCCGCTGAATTGCGGCACCGCCTCCACCAGATTCGTGATCATGTTCGTGTCCGTCATCGCACCACCTCATCCAGGCCCGCGTACGCCACCTGCGGGCCGGTCCCCAGGCTCTCCTTCAATTTCTCCACCTTGTTGTTCGCAATAAATCGTTGCAGCGGGTCGTCCGCCACCGGGTGCTTCAAATCCCCGAATATCCGCGCCTGCGACGGACAAATCTCCACGCACGCCGGCTTCAGTCCCCGCGTGATCCGGTGATAACACAGCGTGCATTTGTCCGCCGTGTGCGTCACCGGGTTGAAAAACCGGCATCCGTAAGGACACGCCTGAATGCAAAAGCCGCACCCGATGCAATAATTCTTGTCCACCAGCACCGCCCCGTCCGGCGCGTCGAATGTCGCCCCGACCGGGCACACCTGCGTGCAAGGCGAGTGATCGCACAAATTGCACAGCTTCGGCACAAAAAATGACTTCAAAACCTCCGCCTTCGGAACCGGCAGCGCCGGAAATCCCTCTTTCCCACCGTCCGGCGAATCCACAACCGTCTCTCCGCGCGCGTTGCCGGATTCCGGCCCCGGCTTCTTGATCACGTAACGCTCAATCCACGTCCGAAAACAATCCTGCGGAACACCGTTCTCCTTCTGGCACGCCTCCACGCACATCCCGCACCCAATGCACCGGTCCACGTCCAGCGCCATCAGCCATTTGTGCCGCGTCGGATCATAGCCCGCCGGTGCGTTGGAACTCGCCAGCCCATTCTGCACCGCCGCCTTGCACACCTGCGCCGCCGGCATCGCCAAAATCCCCCCCGCAATCCCGGCCAGATTCCTCAAAACACTCCGCCGCGTCATATTCTTCACGCGGTAGGGCGACGCTCCAGCGAAGCCCGGGCCTTGGCTCTTCACCGCGCTGCGTTGGGCAAAATTCTCGCTCATAACTTCGGTTGGTGTGGAGTATGGCATTCCGTGCAACTCCCCGGATAATGATCCGCTACGGTGATTTGATGCAGCCACTTTGGCCGCGACGGACTCGCCTCGTGGCAGCGCGCGCACATCGCCGCGTTCATCTTCGGCAGCTTCACTACGTCCGGGTCCTCCACGTGCCCGCGCGCCGGACTGTGACAAGTCTCGCAAGAAATCCCCTGGTGATCGGCCTTCGCCAACTTCTCCACAACTTCGCTGTGACACGTCTCGCACTCCTTTCGTCCCGCCCAAAGCGGCTCCCGCGCCCGTATCTCCTCAATCGCCGCCCCGCGATAATGCCCATACTTGCCGAAAGACTGCGGCACGAAGAAATGCCGCGCCGTGAAATAAAGACATACAATCACAATCGTCAGCAGCACCAGGCGGACGATTTGCGGCGGCATTAGACGCGGGCGTGGCATCAGCTCGTCCTCAGCCGGGCCGCGCCGGACACTCCGGCGGCCTTAAGATTCCAGTTCGCTTGCACACCACAAGCATCGCAAGCCCGCCTTATTGCCGCTTTACTATAATTGTCATTTACACCACATTTTTTGGGCAGTTCACGCCCCTCCCAAATAACAAATGACAAATTCTTAATGACCAATTCTCAATTCAGCGTCAGCGATTTGGTTGGGCCTCTGTCGCGCTGCGCCTTTGCAGTGCCATTCCCGGGAATTGCGCATTTTTGGCAAAATTTTTCTCGCTCTTCGTTTCTTTCGTTTCCTTCTGTAAAATTCCTTTGGTTGCGGCTCTGCCGCGCTGTGTCTCTGCGTCTTTGGGTTGAAATGTCTTTCCTATCCGTGAAATCCGTGAAATCCGTGGTTAACTCATTTGGTTGCCTCAGACCGCGCTGTGGTATCCTCCTAATTTGCAATACCGCCCGCAACAATCAGGCGGTCCCTTCGCAATTGCCCGTGGCAGGGCAGGTCTCCCGCTGAAAATTCAATCCTCTAATCTGTCTCATTGGATTCAGGTCCCGCCACGGCCACTCACTCCGGCCCGACCGCCAAACCGGTCTGAAGTGCATCAGCCATCTCACAGAGGTCCTGATAATACTCTTCCCTGGAAATCCCCAGCGCCGCGGCCCCAAATACCTCCGCGTCCTCGGACGACGCGAACTCCCCGTAGTTGACAACGACCAACTGGTAGAGCGCCAAGGCCGCCGCCCGGTCCAATTGCGTCATGAAGATCGGGTGGATGTGAAGGACAAAGCCGTCCTCGGGCCTGCCGCCGTTGGGCTTCGGATAGGCGCATTCGCCCGGCTGGAGCGGCGCGGCGTCGAACGCAATCTCGCACGGGTATCGGACGCAGGTGCGGTCCTGGAGGATGAGCAGCAACTGCTTCCAGCCGATTCGGGGTCCGTACTTTTCAAAAATCCCGCCGCCGCCGGCGGCCGCATGTGCGGTCAACGATTGCCGGGCGTCCTCGGCGGTTGGTCTATGTGGCATCGGTGGATGGGGCCGTCAGACCCGCAGCGGGGCGGCGGCCCGATTGTTCCGGCACGCCTTCGTTCTCCTTGGACAATCGTCCCTGGAGAATCGGGACGGACATGCGGAGGAAAACAGTATAGCAAAGCAGCCCAAAGGCCCAGATGCCAAAGCACACCAGCGCCTCGTTGAGGGATGGCCGGTATTCCATCATCTCGCCCAGCGGTGTTGGAATAAAGCCGGGGATTACCAGCCCCATTCCTTTCTCAATCCAGATCCCAACAATGCATAGGACGCAGGTCACGTTGAGCCATTTGAGCCTGCGGCTGACTGGCAGCACTAGAAGTACCATGGCCGTCACGTTGAACGTGATCGCCGTCCAAATCCAGGGCACCAGCGCGTGGTGATGGTCCAAGCCGACAAACAGGTACTTCGAGGATGCGTCATGCAGGTTGCCGGAATAGAATTCCTTGAAGACTTCGTTGACCAGCAGGAACACATTGATAAGCATCGAAACTTGCACGATGCTCCGAAGTGTCATCAGGGCGCGGTCCGTGATCAGGAGCCGTTCGGACATCCTGGACCGGACGATCTTGTTGACTTGCGGGGATTCCATCAGTATCCGCAAAGCTTCCGCCGAGAGGCTCAAGACCACGCTCGGTTCCTCCGCAACGGCAGTGGCCATGCGCGGCGTGGCATTGAGCGCCGAAATCTCCCCAACCTGCTCCCCTGCGCCCGCCGTCCGCGTCACCCGCATGCGTCCCCCTTCCTCCCTCACGACCACCACCGAGCCGCGCAAGATAAAGAAGGCTCTTTCCCCGGTCTCTCCCTGGCGCAACAGCGCGTCCCCAGTCTGAACCTCCAGCACTTCCGCCATCGGCAGCGCACGCCGCTGGGCCTCTGCCGGCACCGTGGCCATTTCCAACAGATCGCGCGACAACAGGGCAAAGTCCTCGTTCGTGGCAGCGCGGCGTTTCGACGGTTGCGGAGCCGCGCCGCCCGCCTGGGACGCTTCCGCACCGGGCGAAGGGTACGAGGTCACCCGCCGGACTACCTGCATGGCGAGAATGATCAGCGCCGGACCCGCCGTGAACGCCGAGGCCAGGAAACGCGGCCCCACGATGGCCGAATTCCAAAATGGCCGCCCGCCCAGCCCCACATAGAGAAACGCCGTTACAGTGTGGATCGAGACGGCCCATACAATCGCGATGAATACAAATGGAATGTAGAACCACTTGCCCGGCTTGGTTTTTCGATAGCGGCAGTACAACAGATACCCGCAAATATGGACGTTCAGCAACAGGTAGCCATTGAGCACTAGAACATCCCAACTGAGCATGGATTTGGGAAAGTTGAACTGACCGATGCCGGGGATCAAATGCCAGAAACGATCCGGCCGCCCGAGATCAACGGTCACGAACGCCAGGCACATCAGTATCGCCGCCACGGCGAGCAGTTCCCCGAAGATCACCAAGTCATGCAGGTCCTCGTTCTTATAGATATAAACGGGAATCACCATCATCACCGCGGCCGCCGCGACGCCGACCAGAAACGTGAAGTTCGCAATGTAAACGCCCCACGATACTTCGTCGCTCATCCCGGTCACGATCAGGCCGTGCGCGAACTGCCGGCAATAGGCGTTCAAGCCCAGCAGGCAGATCACCGTCAGCAGGCCCATCCACGCTTGGTAACGCCAGTCCCCCACAAAGGCGATCCGCGCGCAGCGCCACAAAAATACAAAATAGTTCCGTAAGGCGCGCCTCATACGTCAAAGTAATAAAAAAACCGCGGCGATGTCCCCATTTCCGACTTGAGCTGAATAAACACACGCTTGCTCTTCAGGATGTACGATACCTCGCTGTCGGGGTCGAGGATGTTGCCGAACTTGCGCGCGCCCGCCGGGCAGACCTCCAGGCACGCCGGATAGCGGCCCGCCCGCGTGCGCTGGATGCAGAAGTGGCATTTCTCCATCACGCCCTGACGCCGCGGACGGTTGCCCAGATAAGCCATGTCGGGGTTGAGACGCTCCTTCGGCAGGGACGGCTTGGTGAAGTTAAATCGCCGCGCCCAATACGGGCACGCCGCTTCGCAATACCGGCAACCAATGCACCAATCGTAATCAATCACCGTGATCCCGTCGGCTTCCTGCCATGTCGCATGGACCGGGCAAACTTTGACGCATGGTGGATTCTTGCATTGCTGGCACTGCACCGGCATGTAAAAGTAACCTTTTTCCGGCACGGATTCCGGCGCATAGAAGTGGTCCGCCTTGTCAATGTCCAGCGACCCGTCCGGCAGCCGGAGAACGCGGATGTATTGGATTTCGGGATCGCGCGACTGGTTGTTCTCCGCCACGCAGGCGTGGACGCATTTGCGGCATCCAATGCACCGGGTCAGGTTCAGGCAATAGACAAATTCCACGCCGTCCATCGGCTTCAAATCCCGCACGTGCGGGCGCATGCCGTACTGCGCCTCCACTTCGTTCTCGATCCGCTTCAACACCTTCGCCATGTCCTCCGGCGTCATCTCCTTGTAGTACTTCTGCAGGAACCGCTGCATGGTGGGGAAATCGTTTATCTCCAGCAATGGCTTCAAACTCGCCGCCATCGCCGCCAGCCCTGTCGTCAGCACGACGGAGGTGCGCAGGAAGCTGCGCCGCCCAATCCCGTTTGCCGGCGGCGCTGGAGTGCTGGATGGGGGGGACGGAGGCTGGTTCATATCATTTCTGGGCGGCCTGCGATTCGGCCATCGCGGCAATTTCCCTCAATGGATGCGGACCGGGAGCGGGCTTCCGCGATGGAAACGGAGGGGCATGGGGATTGTGGCAGTTCACGCAGACCTTTCTCTGGTTCCTCGTCAATTCCTGCGGAAAAGCGTCCTCCAGCAGCAGTCGGTTGAGGCGGACCAAGTGCGCGTCTTGCTCGCTTTGCTGCATCAAGCTCGTCGTTTCAGGCGACAGTGAAATGCCTTTGAACCGGTCCGGCTGGTAAATGGACGGTTTCCCAAGTATCCTGTTCAGTGCCTGCAATACCGCATCTTGCGCTTCCTTGGAATTGGATGCCGGCGGCTGATAATTGGCCAGTAGCGCTTGCTCCGGCCTCAACAACTGCTCCCACACATAACCGGAGACTGGGTCGGACTGATGCCTCAATCTGTCCACCAATCCCGCCAGATCCCTTATCTCATCCTCCGAAAATGGCGAGGATCCCCGATCCCAATACCCGCTGATCCGGCCATGCGCACCCGCCACCCAGTCGCGGTAGGTCGGCCCGTGGCAACTCCCGCACAACTGGGCGGTGTCGGCAAAGGTCAGGTCCCGTCCGTCCCGCGGCTGGAGCAGCGTCAGATTGGTTTCGTTGTGGCAGTTATAACAATTGTTGTTCCGGCCATGCTTGCCGTGCCCCATCACGATGTCGTCCTGCCGGTTCCTCGGCAATTCCACTGGATATGCGTCTTCCACAAGCAAGCGGTTCAGATGCGCCAGCGCGGGGCCTGTCGGATTTTGCTGCATCAGAAGCGTCGTTTCAGCCCCCAACAGGATTCCCTTGAATCGCCCCGGTTCATAAAAGGACTGCCCTCTATTGGTGATTATGTTGTTGAGTGCTGATATGACAATCTCCTGGGCCTCCTTTGAAGTTTCTTCCGAGGGCTTGTAATTCGCCAGCAACAATTGCTGCGAGTTTGACAAACTCTGCCACAGAAAGGCGGATATTGGATCGGAATGCCGCCTTAGTCGCTCGACCATCCCCGCCAATTCATTCGTCCCAATGTCATCCTTTGTGAATTTCGAGGGGCCGATATGCTCCTCGGCGACTATGATATTCAGGTTGGCGTCAAACCGCAGAGGCGGGGGGCTTTTCTTTTCGTGACATACATAACAATCAAAATCCGACAAGTCCGCCTTCGCACGAACCAAATCCGAGTAGGACTGCCGGGTCGTTGACGTGTCCAGAAAATTCGTGTCCACCAGCGGGATGGCGGGGCGGTTCCCGCGCCCATCGCGCGAGTCGGACAGAAAGAACACCGCGAGCACCGAGAACGCCGCGCACAGAGCGGCGACGGTGATCCCGGTTTTTCCGTTGGCTGTCATTTTACGCTTGTCCGTTCAAGCCGGGCCGTGGGATTCCGCCGCCTCCGGCGCAAAACGCACGGATGGAACCGGTGGCACACCGGCTTCCGTCCGAATGAAAATGGGCTATTTCTTTAAGCCGCGAACCTTGGCAACGAGCGCCTTGACTTCGTCGGCGGTCAGGTCTGTGTAAGCTTTCATCTTGATTTTGTCCCCGTCCTTGATGCCTTCCTTGATGGCCTTGGTGGCTTGTTCATCGGTGAAGGTGGCCTGAAACTTGGCATCCGTGAAATCCCTGATCTCCAGTTTCTTGCCCATCGTCGTATCGCCTTTGCCCTCGGCGCCGTGGCAGGCTTTGCAATTCTTGTCCCAATTGTCGGCGGCATCGGCGGCCGACAGCGCGGCGGTGGTGGCCGCAAGGGCCAGTGTCGTGAGGACGAGTCTTGGTATCTTCATATCTTCCAGTTTCTTGTTTTGATTTCGGTCATGCCCGCCTTTGGCGAGCCGGTTCCTGATTCACTGTCTCCAACGTGCCCTCTTTTGCGATGTACGGCTCAACGTCATTTGTGTTTTACTGGTCATATTTTGTGCCATGAATGACATATTCCGCGCATCTTTCCAAAACCGGCGCCGCAGGCCGGCGGTGTGAGATTCGCCCCAATTTCCCGGTTGTCGCCGTAAACCTCGTCGCCGTTGTGATCATTGTGATAATAAACGACCTTCCCAGCAGCGTCGTAATTTGCAAAACCGCCCGCAATAATCAGGCGGTCCCTTCGCAATTGCCAATGACAAATCGTCTCCCGATTCCGAATTAGGACCCAATAGCTTTCAAACCCGCCTCTCCAGCCGCCATTTGCCCGGTAGGGCGAAGCTCCCGCTGAGCCTTCCTCCCTTCCATCTCATGGCGACCGTATGCGGTAATACCTGCCCGGCGTGTTCCCCTGCAAGGGTTCGCTGAAATGAAACAACCCGCTGGCTACCGTCACATTCGTCAGCGCTGTCCAAACCGGATTCCCCAAATCCGCGCACCCCTCCACCACGATCGGAATCCCGGCCGTCCCGGCGATATCGAACCCAAATTGACCCTTCTGCACGCCAAACATCCCATCGCCCGTTTGAACCGCCGGGTTCCACAGCAGCGCTGGAACCCCGGCAAGGGTATTGCTCCAGCCGGTCGCGCCGGGCAAATGGAAGACAGTCACGTTCTCGTAGCCAATGATGTTGCCGTAGTAGTCCAGATTTGCGAAGACGGATGAATCCGTGATGGGAGCATTGCCTACGAAATAGACTCTGGCCAGGTTCGAACATCCCGTGAAAGCAGAGCCTTCGAGGTTTGTCACGCTGCCGGGAATGGTGATGCTTGTCAGGTTTGAGCAATCCCAGAACGCCTCCTCTCTAATGTTGGCAATGCTCGCTGGAAGCGTGACGCTGACCAGTCTGGAGCAACCTGCGAACATGTCCGCCTCAATCCCGGTCACGCCGCTGGCGATAATCACATTAGTGAGGTTGGTGCAGTCTGCGAACGCAAAACTCCCAATGCCGGCCACCGTGCCGGGAATCGCGACACTGGTCAGGCCTGCCCCGGCGAACGCGTTCGGTTGCATGTTCGTGACGCTCGAGGGAATGGTCACGTTGGTCAGGAAGAAGCAGTTCCCGAACGTCCCGTCGTTGATGCTGGTGATGCTGTCGGAAAGGGTCACACTCGTCAGTCTGGTGTCGTTGAACGCCTCCCCCTCGATCTCGCTGACACTGGCGGGAATCGTCACATTGGTCAGGTTCCCGCAAAATTCGAAGGCTTCCTCTCCGATGCTGGTTATCGTTCCGGGTAACGTCACACGCGTCAGGTTGCCCTGCACCCAGAACGCCTTGTCTCCGATGCTCGTGACCGTCCGGCCTGCGATATTGGTTGGAATCGTCACATCCCACGGTGGCCCGGAATAACCTCCTATCGCCGCAGTGCCGTCGGCGTTTGTGCTGTAAGTGTAAACACTGCCATCGGCGTTCGTGCTGTAACTGTATTGTCCTTGCGCCTGCACCAGTCCCGCCAGCAGAAACAAAACCAAAAGCGCTGACATTGCATTCCCATTTCCTTTGTGATTGCCGGTACGGCCAAAAATAAATGATGAAACGTTCATAACGTCACGATAAAATGGCCAGCCCGTTTTGTCAATCAAACCAGCCATCGTATTATTCCCGGGCAGAGACAAAATAATCGCATCTAATTCACGCGAACCAACCGGTCAGCCAAGGCCGAACACCCATTTTCATCCCCTTCGGGCGCATCTTGACACCGCCACCATGCGATTCTCCGGTTCCCTCGCCCCACCAAGTGGAGAGAGGGTCAGGGAGAGGGGTTCGTCCGCTCGATCGTGGCAGTGTCAAGATGCCCCCATCCCCTTCTCCGTTGCCTCAGTTCCCTCCTGTTTAAATTCGTTATTTGCGCTCCGCCGCGTTGTGCTGCAACCCGTCAGAATCATGCATTTCCGCAAAGATCTTTCGCGGCGGAAGACAATGAACCAGGGAGGAAGAAAAGGCATTTGCCCGCAGATGGACGCAGATGGACGCAGATGAAGAATTCCCGGCTTTCGTATCTGCGTTAATCTGCGTCATCTCCGGGCAACTCCGAATTCGGTTGCGGCTGGCCGCTTTGTTACCTTTGTGCTGGTTGTGGCAATTCCCTCGTTGGTTGCCGCTTTGCCGCGATGTATCTTGGCGTCTTGGCGTTGGAATCTCATTCTTATCCGTGTAATCCGTGTAATCTGTGATCCAATTCCTTCGCAAGTGCCTGATATTACGTCACTTACATGCGCTATAAAAATAGTCTCATTTTATCTCACTTATCCATTGACACTTTGGTCATAAAGCATACAATCCCCTCGGTATGGCAAGTGGCGCATGGCGCGGTGGCGGCGGCTGGGACGGAGTCCGTGAGGTCTCCCGTCAACCCGCCTATTCAAGCCCAATCAAGCCTAATCAAGCCATTTTCATGGGTTCCTCGACATTTTCAGTGGGCAAACCAGCAGCGACTCTCCTCAATCCCAAAGGGATTGAATCCTCCAGCCCAGGGTTGGCCGATTCCGAGAGGCCTACCCTGGGGAGCACGACATTGGAGTTGACCAACCCTGAAAGGGTTGAATCTCAGCGCCTTATGAATCCTCATTCCATTCCACCCAAAACGTCGAGGAATCAAGCCCAATCAAGCCTAATCAAGCCTAATCGTGTTATTCCATGAATCCAAACAGCTTCCCCTCCCACAACCCAACAGCGCGTTGGCGTGCTGGAACAATGGCCAGATGGTCAAATTTAGCCACCCCCACTTCAGCCCAACCGTCCACCATGTCCATCCCGTCCACCAAGTCCATCAACAGACCACACCCACTCCAGGCCGTCCAATCGTGCCTAATCGTGCCTAATCGTGCCCAATCGTGCCATTTTATGGTGGAACATCTCGCAAAGAACTCAGCGGAGCAATGGGGGTGGTCAAATTTAGCCACCCCCCACTCCATCACTCCATCACTCCGATCATCCATTCCAAGGCCGCTCAAGCCCAATCGTGCCTAATCGTGCCTAATCGTGCTATTTTTATCATCCCATCCATGACATCTTGTTAGCACTATGGACAGCCTGAACACCGCCCCGCCACCCGATTCCAGCGATAAGCCGCCCCAATCCATGAATGATGCTCCCTGGAAACCGCGCAAAGTCGTGATCGTCGGCGCCGGCGCCGTCGGCTCCACCTTTGCCTACGCCCTCGCCCAAAGCGGTTTGGCCGATGAGATTGTCCTCCACGACGCCAACCACGAACTGGTCATGGGGCAGGTCCTCGACCTCGCTCACGGCCAGGCCTTCTTCCCTTCCGTCCAGATTCGCGAAGGCCGCCCGTCCGACTATGCCGATGCCCGCCTCATTGTCGTCACCGCCGGCGCCAAACAAAAGCCCGGCGAATCCCGGCTGGCTCTCCTCCAGCGCAACGTCAACATCATCCACGCCATCATTGACGAAATAGTCCTATACCAGTCAAAGGCCGTCGTCTTGATTGTCAGCAATCCCGTGGATGTCCTCACCTACGTCGCCCACCATAGGTCCGGCTGGCCGCGCGGGCGCATTTTCGGTTCGGGCACCGTCCTGGACAGCGCACGCTTCCGCCATCTGCTGAGCCAGCATTGCGGCGTGGATGTTCATAATGTCCACGCCTACATCCTCGGCGAGCATGGAGACACCGAATTTGCCGCGTGGTCCATGACCAATATCGCCGGCATGCCCATGGAACACTTCTGCCGCCTCTGCCTCAAGTGCGACGACTGGCAGGCCGTCCGCCGACAACTTGCGGAGGAGGTCAGGCATTCCGCGTATCACATCATTGACTATAAAGGTGCGACATGGTTCGCCGTCGGCGTGGCCCTGACGCGTATTGCCGCCGCCGTTCTCCGCAACCAGCGTGGCGTGCTTACCGTTTCCTCCGTGCTCGAAGGCGAATATGGCCTCCACGGCCTCAGTCTCGGTGTTCCCTGCATCCTCTCCCGGACAGGCGTTGACCGCGTTTTGCAGGTGGACCTCCCGCCCGACGAGCTGGACTCCCTCGCGAGATCGGCTGCCGTTCTTCGGGAACTCATCGAAGAACTTGGTCTGCCCGCGCAACCTCAACCCCAAAAATAGCTTGAAGCAAACCGTTTATATTGGCGTCATATCAGGCATGACCTTGCGCCGCGCATTCACGCTGATAGAGCTGCTGGTGGTCATCGCCATTATCGCGATCCTGGCGGCCTTGATGCTCCCGGCCTTGAGCGGCGCAAAGCAGAGCGCGTGGACAACCACCTGCAATTCCAACCTGCACCAGATCGGTTTGGGCATGACCATGTTTGCCGGCAACAATAACGACATGTATCCTGAATCCGGCACGACTATTTATTGGGATGCCGTTGACAACATTACCAACGGAAGCGGATTGACCAGTTGGATGCAGCAGATCTTCCCCTATGTCGGCTCCACGAACGTGTACAATTGCCCCGGAAATGTGCAGTTGCCCGTGCTTTATCAAGGGCCGTTCAATTATTTCAATGGTTGCAACGCCGCGTATTTGGCGGTCCGCCGTTTTGCGCCGGTCAACGGCTCGGCCATCGCATTCCCATCCGCTTATGTCCTGGGCGGCGACACGGTCGGAACCGTCGCCACATATCAGGGACCGCACTTTGACAGGCTGGACGCGGACAAGGATGATTATACCCAGAACTGCGTCGGCGGCGCGGCCGACCCGGCCATTACGGTTTACGGGCAGATTCACAAAAACGGCCAGAACATCCTCTTCGCCGACGCCCATTCCAAGTGGTACAAGAGTTACAACCCGGTCGAAATGACTTTCGCCTACACCGTCATGACCAACTGGATTAATCCCAACTCCCCGTGACGCCCGCCACGCTCGGCCTGGAGACTGACTACTTGACACTCCTGCGAGCGCCCTCCGCCATCATCTGTCAATAATACACAGACGGAGCCGGTCGGGCGCCGGCTTCCGTCCATCCACTCTTGGGCTACTTCTTGAAGCCACGGACCTTCGCGACGAGCGCCTTGATCTCGTCGTCCGTCAGGTCTGTGTAGGCCTTCATCTTCGTCTTATCGGCGTCCTTGACACCTTCCTTGATGGACTTGGTGAGCTGGGCATCCGTGAATGCGGCCTGCACCTTGGCATCGGTGAAATCCTTGATTTCCAGCTTCTTGCCCATGGTGGTGTCGCCCTTGCCGTCCGCGCCGTGGCAGGACTTGCAACTCTTGTCCCAGTTGGCGTCGGCATCGGCAGCCAACAGCGCGGCGGTCGTGGCCACGAGGGCCAGTGTGGTGAGGAGCAGTTTTGGTATCTTCATAACTTGCAGTGTTGTTCTTATTTCGGTTAGGCCCGCTTTTGGCGGACGGGTTCATGTTGCAGTCTTTTCAACGCGGCCATTCTTGCGTTTCATGCCCCAAAGTCAATGGTGTTTTGGCGGTCGCTTCTTGCGTCATGAGCGATGTCTTCCTGCCTGCCGCTCAAAACCGGTAGCGCAGGCTGGCGGTGATGAGGTTCGCCCCAAAATCCCGGTTCCCGCCATAAGCGATGTCCTCGTAATGGTAATAGCCGTACTTGAGTGCAAGCCGGAGATTCTTGCTGATCCGCCGCGTCAGCGTGGCGGTCACGGCGTGCTCCTCGCTCCCGGCGCCGTAGGGCACGCCCAGCGGCGAATTGTTGCTGTAATCTCCGGATAGGTAATAGAGGTAGCTTAGGGTCAGGTCAGTCTTGTTATCCAGCGCCACAACCGAGGAAAAGTGAACCGTCCAATAGTTGTTTTGCGCTTCGAGGATTCCTTGAACGACGTCCGAAGCCGGCGTCCGCGTTTCGCTCAGAACGTAATTCAACCCGGCTTGAAGCGAAAGCCGGCTCCACGGAATCCAACTGATGTCCTGCGCGATGACATGGCTCGTCATCCTCGATGTTTCGGTATCCGAAATGCCAACGAGCGGGTTAGGCGCGGTGCCGATTGTCGAGAGCTGGAACTCGTACCGGCTGATGGCGGTGACGTTCTTCCACGGCCTCAACGTCAGGCGGACATTCGCGTCGTAAGTCTCCATATCCTGCAAAGTCAAGTATTCTTGATACGGGATCGTCAAACTGTTGGGCACGGCGGGCGGGGCATTGTCATAGTGGTATTTGTCGTCCTGGTAATAGCCGCCGACATCCAGAGCCACGCCGGGCGACGCATACCACCGGACCCCCGCGCTGTACTTCTGGAAGAACCGCCGGTCCGTCGTCTGGGTGGACGCGTTGGTATTCCCGAATCCGGGGAACGCAACCATCCCGCCATACTGGTCCAGGTTCCCGTCGCCCTCGGTGAAATCCGCGCGCCCGTAGAGAACCCAATTGGTGATGCCGTTGTAAGTCAGGTCCAGCCGCTCGCGCACATCCGTCAGCCCGCGGTCGCTCTCGGAGTTGTAGGGCACAGGGGTGAGCGTGCCGTCGGTTTCCAACCCCGCGCTGGACGCGTTCCAATCCTCCCGATCCACCCGGATTGACGGCGCTATGGTAAAATGCGGCGCCGGTTTGTAGAACAGGTTGACGTCGAAAACATACTCGGAAAGGCGCGAAGTTCCGCTCATAGCGTAGTAGCCAAGTGTGTTGTTGGGATTCGGCGCGTAAGGGGTGTTGAAGTCGTTCCCGAATATCTGGCTGCCGGTGAAGTTGTTGTCCACGCCGGTATAGGAAAACCCGGTGGATAACATCACATTCTTCTTTAGCCATGTTGCCGTGAAGGCATGGGCGTTGAACAGGTCGTAGCTTGTGCCCTGGCTGGCGGTGAGGTCCTTCTGGACCTTCTCGCCCGGATACTGGGTAACTTGGAGGGCGTCGTTCAATGTCCCGGTCTCATAGCGCACACCGCCGCCGAGAGAGGTGGCTTTGATGTGATTGGATACGTTCAATTGAAAACTGTCACTGCTCTCGTGGATCTCCTCCAGCGCGGAGGCAAGCCCCAGCGCCAACGGTGCAACGCTCCCCGGCGGGTGCGCGAATCCCCACTCGGTGGAAGCTTCATCGCCGCTGCGAAACGTGTGGGTGTAGTCGAACGTGACAGTAGGCCCCTTGGCCGGCGTCCATCCCGCTTCCAAGGACAACCTTCCGCGATCCAGCGCCGCCGCGTTGTTCGGCCCGGCGTAGTATTGTCCTGATCCCGGGAAGTACCCGCCATCCGCGTCGGACCAGGTGCGCGCCTGGTCGTAAGACAGCCGGAAATAACCGAACTTTTCGCGCTGGATGTTGAGATTGAACTGGTAGTCGTGACTCTCCGCTAGCGCATGGCCGTCCAGCGTCAGCGTGGTTTTCTTGCCGATGTTCGTTTCAAAATGAGCATCGCCAATCCCGCCGAAAGCCCCGGCCGGCATTTGGTGCTGCTGCTGGAATTGGGCGCGGTCCCCCGTGACAAATGCCCCCCCCGTCGTAAAATCAATCCAGTTTTTGTAAGTGTCGGTGCCGCCCTCGAACATCTGCTCCGGTGTCATCGCCGGCGGCGCCGTCGCGGCCGGAGTCGCCTTGGTCGCGGCAGCGGGCGCGTTCGTCTCCGCCGCGGGCACGTTGGTTGCGGCAGCAGAAGCGGCGTTGGTCGCCGCCGCAGGCGCATTGGTGACGACCACCGGCGCATTCGTCGCGTCCGGGAGCGCATTGGTGACGACCACCGGCGCATTCGTCGCGTCCGGGGGCGCATTGGTGTCCGCTGCGGCCAATAATCCTGCGGTGGCGCAAAGACCGAGCAGCGGCGCCCAATACCGCCGGACGGGCGCATTGCGGATTGGGCGCTGTAATTTCATTGGCTGGGTATTTTCCAAGTCAGAATTGCAACGCCGGATTGACGTTGGAACCATGCACCGCCCCGTGGCAGCCCGCTGTCCAGCAGGTCCCTTCGCGGGCTTGGTAGGTGTGAACAACGCCACCAATCAGAAATCCGGCCGCCGTCTGCTGTTGGGTGTGGCACCGCAAACAGAGGTTCGCATCGCGGACAGTCAATAATTTTGAATTAACCGAGCCGTGCGGGGTGTGGCAGATGGTGCAGCCTTCGCGCAGGGCCTCGTGCTCGAATACAAACGGCCCGCGCTGTTGCGCATGGCACCGTTCGCACATTTCATTTGCCGACAGAATCGAAGTTCCGCCGCCGACATTAATGGAGCCTTTGTGCGGCGAATGGCAGTCCGTGCATTCCAGTTTTCCCTCCGGCGCAGGATGATGGCTCGGCAGCGAGAACTGGCCGCGCACGTCGGGATGGCACTGATAACACATCGCCTCGATGGGGCGCGCGGGCGCGACCGCCAAACGCGCCCCGTAACTGTCGGTCTTGGCGCGTCCCGCCGTAAAGGTGAATGGGGGCAGTGTGTCGCCGCCGGAATCCGAGTGGATGCTGCAAGGCCCGTGGCACCCCTCGCATCCCGCATTGATGCCGTTGGTCCCGGCCGCGATCAACCGGGCGTGGTCGGCGGTCGCAAAATCCCTGTAAAGTTCGTCGTGGCACTGCTCGCATTCCTTGGAGCCGATGTAATGCGCGCCGGGAACATCAGGCAACACCACCACCGAACGCGTCACCGTGCCGCACGAGATCGCGGCCAGCGCCAGGACCAGCCCAGCCGCCGCCAGCGCCAGCGACCGCGCGCGCTTTTCGGCCAGCCGGGCGAGGATGCTGAGATTGCGTCTGATCATAAATTCGTTATTCTACTTGCTCAGTTCTTCCGCGATCCAAGTCTCGGCATCCTGAAGGAGCGTCACGCTAAACTCCGGGTTGTGAACGCCCAGGCTCCCGTCGCTGAGCACCACATAGACGTTGAACCGGGCCTTCCGGATGTTGACGGGAATCTGCGCCTGCTCTTTCGCGTCGGGTCCGGGACCGCCCGGAGACAACACGCCGGGCGCTGTAAACTCCCATGCCCTGGCTCCGTACTTGTTCCGAAGCGCCGCAGGGGCGCTGTTCGTCGCCCAATAATCCAAATCCAATTTCACCGTCTGGACTTCATTGGACACTGCCCCCTGCACGAATTGCACCAGTAGTTGCGGGAGCGGATGACACTTCAGACACACATCGTAGCGATCCACCCTGAACGTGTGGCCGCCGTCGCCCAAATTTGTGGCGTTCACGAAGGGTGTGGTTTGCATGTGACATTCCACGCACTGGTTGGTCAGCAAGATGGCATGGGAGCCTGGCTGCTTAGGCGGCAGGCCGGACGACACTTCGCCTATCGTCCCCAGCAGCATGTTGTATTGCGGCGACAAATGCGGCTGGGCGGCGGTATTGGTCCACGACGCCCCCGCGTGATTGTGGCATTGGCCGCACACGTTGATCTTGGGATTGTAGTGGCTGGCAAATGAGCCGTTCGTCGGCATGTAGTAATCCTGCATCGAAGCCAGCGGATAAATCAATTGCGCCGGATTGCCGTTGGTCTTATGGGGGTCATGACAGCTTATGCACTGGATGCCCAGGCTGGCGTCGCCCGCGATCGGCGCCTGGCCCTGTATCAGGCTCAACCGCGCTGATGCGGAGTGGCAGCGCCCGCAGTTGTTAATCTCCGTCGAGGCGTTGAGGTTGCTGATCACCCTCGGGTGGGCGCTGGTTTGCCACTCGCTATACCGGTTGGCGTGGCAGCCGCCGCAAAGAGCGGACGCCAGTTCGACTTGAGGGACCAGCGTTGGATCATCGGGATTGCCGGCGTGATAGGCGGCTGGCCCGTGGCAATTCTCGCATTGAACGCCCGCCAGCCCGGGTGTCTTGGCCAGGCTCACAAACCCCGTGGACAAGCCGTATCCGACGGTGTGGCAGGACAGACAGGAGCCGTTCGTCTGGCCCTTGGCGACGACGAATTCATGGTTGGTGAAGGCCGCCGCATGGGCGGTATGCTCTTCGGTGCCGACGATGCCCGTATGGCAGGACGCGCAAGCCTTGATTCCCGCGTATTGCGGCGCCGGGCCGGACACCAGAAAAATGGCGCTTTGGGAAGTCGCCTGGACGGTCGCCTGTCTGCGCGAATTGGTGGCTCCACCCACGGCCTGCCAATTGGTATCCGTCATTGTTTCTTTTTGAAGCAATTGGTAACTGCCGGAGGGGCCGCTCCAAGTGATGGTCACGCCGTTTGTCGTCCGCGTCACCCCGGTCAGCTCCGGCAATCCGGGCATGCCGCCTGGATGCGGGTTGCTCAGATGTGGCGGGCTTTGCCCGCCGGCGGCGAAGGACGCCACAGCCAGCAGACCGGCCAAAACGTCAAACAGAAGCGTTTTCGCCTTTGCTGGAACCGCTGAATGTCGGCCGGTTGATAGGCGCATAAGCCGTCTGATCGCCGTCTCAATGGCCTGCTGCCTTGAGTTGTTGCAATGCCCCCTGTTGCGCCCTGGCCTCCAAGGCGATCTCTGTGAGCTTCAGCGATTGTTCCCGCTGGACTTGCTGAAGCTCCTTCAATGCGGCGTCCTTATCCGCCTCCGAAGGGCTGTTTTGGGCTTGCAGATAGTGGTCTTCCGCCTGTTTGACCCTGGCTTGGATGTCTTGCGAGGCTTGCGCCAATCGAGCCAGCGCCGCGCCCCGCAATGTGCGCGAACCTTCTTCCACGGAGACGGAATCCAGTTTAGGAATGGCCTGCCTGACCGCGTCAAGCGCGGCGCCATCCACCGGGGGAGCAGGTTGCGTATCGGAGGGGTTAACGCCAATCCCTGCAATGACGCGACTGAGATCGAATTCCAGCGCCGGCTCCCATTCCGGGGCCAGGGAGGCAAGCGATTCCTTTTGGCCGCCGCGAACCACCGCGATGCCCAAGTAACATGCGTCGCCTTTGTCAATATTGAATGACCTGATGCCATCCGCCATCGCGGCATTGGCCGAAGCGGTGGAAAACGAATTGACCCGGACAACTTTGATTTTGCCGCCCGCTGCCTGCTCGTATCGCGAAAGGAGTTGATCCACCCGTCCTGAGAATTCCCGACCGCTGTTGTCAACGGTGCCGGGATCCAGCAACGAATAAAACCGGATTTCAACCGGCGAACCCAGGCGCTGCAGCACCTCCTTGGTGGCCCCGGACAACCCGGCATTAACAGGCGCCGCCGGAACACCGGACGCCGCGCGCGAAAACCACCACGCGCCCAGTGCAATCCCGGCCGCGAAAAGAGCCAGCCCAGGAACCAGACCGCGAAGCCGCCAAGCCGCGCCATCGCGCCGTTTCTCCGCCGCGCCAGCATTGTCCGCCGTTGATCGGTTCATGGGTTTCCTTTCTCACTGCGTTTTCATTGGCGGCCCGCCCCGCGGCCGGCCGCCATGTTGCCCGTCAATCTAGCACTCATTCAGAGTGAATGCACCACGCGATAGTGTTGTTGTCCTGTGGTCTCGTGGTCTCGTTGTCTGCACTCAGGGCGTATGCGCTATGCGATAGTATTGTTGTAGCGTACCGTGCGTGGGCGTCAAGTAGCTCATTGTGCCGCTGTTTGTGGCCACAATCGGGTTTCCTATATTCTGCCATCCGCCGCCCAGGAAATTGATGGCCTGGATCTGGTAGGAGGTGCCGGGAACGGTCTGCCAAGTGATGTCCGCCGCCGTGTAGATCTGAACGGTGTTGGTGCTGCCACCCACGGCGCCCGCGGCATTGGCCCAAACTACTCCGTTGGTGAGTGTGATGCCCCTGACCAGCGGGTCCAGTCCCAGCGCGTACTTCAGCCAGTTCGGAATGCCGTCGCCCGCCGGGCTGGCGTTGGGAGCGCCAGAGGCGTTGGTAACGGAACCAAACCACTGGTTCTCCCACGAATCCGGCAGGCCGCCCGGCACGGACACGCCCGTCAGGTTGGCGATGGACGCTTTGAGAAGGCCGGTGGCAAATGGGGCATTATGGACGCCCAAGCTGCCATCGCTCGAGACAAACTGAAAGTTGTAGGCCGCCTGCAACTGCGCCTGGGTCCAGTTGGTCTTAGTTGACAGGCTGGTTTTCACCGTGCCATCCACCACGCCGCTGGAATTGGGCAGCAGCGTCGAGAGCTGGTTGAGCAGTATCTGGACTTCGGTCTGGACACCCAGGATGGTGCCGGTATTGGCGTAATCCTCGACCGGGAAGTTGAAGTTGGTGATCCCGCCGTGGCATTGATTGCAGACTGCAACCTGATCCACCTCGGTCACAACCCCACTGTTGGTGACATTGTACTTGAGTTCGAACGTATGCCCGCCCGTCTTGAGGAAGCCCGGATCGGTCGTAGCCGTGGTTTGCATGTGGCAACCGACGCACACATTGCTGACCGTCAGACGGTGCGCGGAACTCGGAATCGCCAGGCCGTAGGTGATGGCGTTGGCGGCTTCGATCATGTCTCCCTGCGGTCCGTCGTGCGGGCCAAAGCTGGAGCCGCCGGCCCAAGTCGCCAAGCCCAAAGCATAGTTGGCCACGTTGTTGCTCGCCCCGCCGTTGCGGGAGTGGTGGCATTCCAGGCAGAGTTCCGCCTCGCCCGCGTTGGTGATAACCGTCCCATCGCCAAGCGTCACCGACGCCAGGGTTCGGAGGATGTGCGCATTGGGCGCGCCGTTGGTCGGGAAGGTGTTCCCGTGCGGCTCGTGGCAGGTCTGGCAGCCAATGGCCGCATAGGCCGTATTCGTCGCTGGGAAATTCGTGATCGTGCCGCCGGCCACGAGGTTGGATTGCACGTTCTCAACGCGGGTGATGAAGCCATAGGAGGTGTGGCACATGACGCACTGGTCGCGGCCGGAGCCGGTGGGTATTGTCGTCGTCACCGCGTGCATTGACGCGTACCATTCCGTTCCCTTGATGTGGTGCGTGGGAGCGTCATGGCATTGGTTGCAATCGCCCGAGCTGACTGTGACAGCGAGCAACGGCCAGCCGGGAAGGTTGGTGTTGCCGAACGCATAAGCATGCGCGCTGCCCGGCCCGTGGCAATTCTCGCATTGGATGTTGCCCAGGTTCTGCAGGCTCGCCGGCATGTTTGCGAAGTTGCTGCTCACCAAATTGGTCGGGAAGGTCCAGTGGTCGGCCAGTTGTGTGGCATAGAATCCGTTGTCGGCGTAGCTCAACGCATTGGTGTCGTAGCCCACCGTGTGGCACTTGAGACATGACACGCTGTAGCTGCCCAGCAGGCCGTCAATGCCCTCGGTGAAGATCATCGAGTGGGCCGTGTTGGTCCAATAGGGATACTCCACTTCGGCATAGCCGCCGCTGTGGCACAGTTCGCACACGAAGGCGCCCAGGTAAGTCGCGGCAGTGACGGTGAACGTCACGTTCGTGCTCCCGTTGGTCATCGTGCTGATTGCCGCGTTGACGGTATATTGTCCCGTTACATCGGGCCGCAACACCGCAAACGCAGCTACCTGGTAAAGCAATTGCTCAGCCGGCTCATTCACACCCAAACTCGTCGGGAGCGGGCTGGCGCTAATGACCGCCGCCGAGCCAATCGGCTTGCTGGTGATCGTGAAGGTGACATTGGTGATGCCGGAGGCGGGCACCGAAAGGTTGACATCGGCCTCCAGATAAACCGGCGTGCCGACCCCCACCGTATTCAAGCCGCCTGAATTCTCCAGACTGGCCGGGAGCGCGTGACGGGTGACGTCTCCCGGCGTCACGGGCCGCGCGATCAGGCGCCCGTTCAGAGGCACCGCCGCCGCCTGCGCCGCCAAGTTGGCGGTCAGTGCCAGGAGGCCAATTGCCAGAAGGCTGATTGGCTTGGGTTTGAGGAACGTGCTTGTTTTCATAGTTGCGTTTTTCTGGGGTTTTCGGGGGCTTCGGCGGATTTTCGGAGCTGTTGTGGGTTGGCTTGTTACATCAATGGCGCCTCTTGGCGCGACGTCGATACAGCCGATGCCAATACCACCCGGCATTGGTTTTCGACTGACAAAATTTGTGTGTGGCCTGAGTTGGCCTGGTTATTGTGCATAGTCGTGGATCCGGCCGGGCAGTTCCCAGCTTGTTTGGGGTTGGAGAACCGGCGCTTGCGGCCTTCGGGACGGGCCGTTCAGTTTGGCCATCAATTCAGCGGTGTGCTTCTCAATAATCGCCCGGCAGGGCGCCAACTCCTGCTCGCGCATCCGCACGTTCGCGGCCACGAGCTTTTCCAGGTCGTCCATGTCGTACAGGAAAACATTCTCCACGTTCTGAACGGCGGGGTCCACGTCGCGCGGCACCGCGATATCAATGAGGAACAAGGGGCGACCGGGCCGCTGCCGCATGACCGCTTCGACGTCCTCCCGATCCAAAATCGTTTCCGGGCAGCCGGTGGAACTGATCACGATGTCGGCGGAGACCATCGCGGCCAGGCCGTCGTCCATGTAATTCACGGCCCGCCCGCCGAATTCGCGGGCGAGTTCCTCGGCGTGTTCCAGGGAGCGGTTGGCAACGATGATGGATTTGACGCCGTTCTTGGCGATGTGCCGGAGGCAGGCCGCCCCCATTTTGCCGGCGCCGATGATCATCACCGTCTTGTCCTGAAAGCCGCCGCCGAAAATCTTCTCAGCCAACTGCACGGCAACGCTGCCGACAGAGGTTGCGCCGCGCCCGATGAGGGTATGGGTGCGGACGGCTTTCACCACTTGAAAAGCGCGCTGGAAGGCGCCGTTGAGAATCCGCCCGGTAAGCCCGGCCGCCAACGCCGTCTCGTAAGCGGTTTTGATTTGCCCCGTGATTTCCGTTTCGCCCAGCACCATCGAATCCAGCCCGCTGGCGACTGCGAACAGATGCCGCGCGGCGTCCTCGCCGGTATGAACATAAACGTAAGGAGAGACATCCACCGGGGTGCGCGCGAGCGATCCGAGCAATTCGGGCAGACCCTCCGCGTCATCGGCGACGCCGTACATCTCCACCCGGTTGCAGGTGCAAAGGAGCGTCAATTCGGACAGGCCCCCCTGCTCTTTCAGCCTCGTGGCCGTCTCCACCACGCGCGACGGCGCGACAGCCAACTGCTCACGCAAGGCGACGGGGGCGGTCTTAAAACTGATTCCAGCCGCGAAGATCATGTGAGCCTCCGTCCGGCGTCCGTGCCAGTCTTGGAAAATTGCGTGTTGCCCACAGGCAAATCAGCGTCCGCAAACCAGTTTGTGCTTTTCATGTAGCCAGAGCATCGCTCAAACGGGGTGAAACGAACTACACATTACTTGTGATTCACTCCACATTTATTGGGCGGTGCTGTCCGCCATAGCGAAACTCCCACTCTGAATCGTCCTCATCCCGGTCTGGAAATAGTAGTGATAACGGTGTATACTGATGAGATGCGGCGAGGGCGCGGGATTCGTCAGCCCCAAACGGACGAACCAAGCCAGCCCAGGGCAACGCCCTGGGAACAACCCCCCGAAATAATCCAAAGCCCTGAAAGGGCGGCCTAGCAGCCTGTCGGACTTAGGGCGAAGATTTTTTCTGAAAATCTGAACGCGGAAGGGCGACGCCGTGTCAGTCATGTATGGCTGCACG
>Ga0302320_10002774_pt1 | contig 40970 bp, 34 predicted proteins | sample Bog_T0_3_FD_202130 | JGI IMG/M metagenome (GOLD analysis project Ga0302320, IMG submission 202130) | Peat permafrost microbial communities from Stordalen Mire near Abisko, Sweden - Bog_T0_3 | ecosystem: Environmental > Terrestrial > Soil > Wetlands > Peat | place: Sweden: Abisko, Stordalen Mire... | reverse complement strand
GTTCTCTCAAAATCAGCAACAGCAAACTCAGCAGATTCAGCACCCGCAACGCCAAACTGCTCCTGAACTTCAGTATCAACAGGCCGAAGCGATCCATCAACAGGCCGTTCCAGCACATCACGATGCCCCTCCAACAGAATCACATCCCAGACAGAACGCCCCTCAGGTGATTCAGGCACCGAAAGTAGATCCCCCGCAGCAACACATTGCCCCGACTCACGCGACCTCGGCAGAGGAACCAAAAGAACATAAAAAAGGGGAGGATAAGGATAGGGATAAGAAAACCAGCCAGCAGTAGTCGCGCTTCCGCTTGCCTTTCGCTCGCGAGCCCTTTAGCACAGAGGACTTCTCTTTTTAGAAAAGAGAGGTCATTCTTTCCGACCCCATCCATCCCTTTTCCCGATGCTCCATACCTTTCGTAAAAATCAACAGGTTCTCATGACGCTGATCACTATCATCGTCGTCATTTCCTTTATCTGGCTCTATAACCGGACGAATCTCGAAAAGGTCGGTTCTAACGATGTGCTCTCGATCAACGGCCGCGTTGTCCAGAAAGCCGAAATCGATGGCATCGCGCGCGGCTATCGGCTGGCCTTCAATCTCAGCCTGACTGATTTCATCAGCGATCTCGGCGGCATGGAGACGAGCGAAGAAGCCTCGCTCAACAACTACATCATCAACCTCCTTGTGGCACAGCATCAGGCCGAGGTGCTCGGCATTCGTCCCAGTGACGAAGCCGTGCTGGAGGCCATCAAATCGCTTCCCCCTCTCCAGACTGACGGCGTTTTTGATCCGGCTAAATATGCCACCTTTATTCAGGAACGCCTCACGCCCAGCGGTCTGAGCGAGCATCATCTTGAGGATGTCGTCCGCGATTCCCTGAAGGTTCAGGCTCTGCACCGGATTGTGACCTCACCCATCGCCATTTCCGACGAAGAGGTGCGAGCGGCAGCCCGTGTCTATCAGCCGGTGACTGCTCAGGTGATCCGCTTTGATCGTGAGAAATTCCTCAAGGATGTCTCGGTCACCCCAGTGGAAGTCTCGGTTTTTTACGAGAAGAACAAAAATGGACTTGGTATTGGTGAGGCTCGTTCCATTTCCTATGCCTCGCTTGAACTCCCCGAAGAGCAACAGGGACTCTCCGGCAAGGAGCGCATGGCCGGGCTTCAGAAGCTGGCCGATCAGGTCGTCGCCGCTGGCAAAGCGATCCGCGAGGGAGTTGCCCAGGGTGGAGACTTTGCCAAGCTGGCTGAGAAGTCAGGACTTCATGCCGACAAGGCCGCCAATATCCAGCGCGATGGCAGTCAGGATGGCAAGGACTCCGAGCTCCCTGCAGCGGTTGTCTCCGGTGCCTTTCGTCTGCAAAAGAGCGGTGAAGTCTCAGACATCATCCAGGACGGGGATTCCTTCTATATCCTCACCCTTGATGGAATTTCGCCAGCCCGCCAGCTGACCCAGGCCGAGGTTGCGGAGAAAATTACGACCCATCTGAAAGCGGAAAAGGCCAGCAAACTTGCCATCGAAGCCGCTGACAAATCACTCAATCAGATCCGCGCTGCGCTCAACGCGGGAAAATCTTTTGCTGATGCCGCCAAAGCCGCCGGAGTGCAGACCGAGACACTCGATGCGGTCGCCCCCTCCGACACTAAGAATAGCGAAGAAGAACGAGCCCTTGCCGACTCCACCCTCGGGCTCAAGGATGGGGAACTTGGAGCGCTTCAGCCCGCGCCCTGGGGTGCCTTTGCCATCTATCTTGACAAACGCACGCCGCTGACCGAGGCACAGTGGAAAGAGCACCAGTCAGAAGTCTCCAAGCGACTGCTCGGCAATAATCAGACACTCCTTTTTAAAGAATGGCTCAATCAATCCCGTGGCACCGCCGGGATCAAGATGCTGGGAGCACAACGGGGTGGAGGATAATCCGTCACAGGAGCCAATTTCTGAGAATCCCCTCCTCATCGAATTGATGGATGAGGCGAGTGGTGATCTTGCCATCGGGGAGCTGGAAGCGGCCGTCGAAAAATACCGCCGCTGCATCGCACTCGACCCGGATTTTTTTGACGGTTGGCACGCCCTCGGCATGGCGCTGATGAAAACAGGGCATTTTCCCGAAGCCATCGAGGCGGGACTCAAAGCCACGCAACTCCGCCCCAATGACCAGCTCGCCTGGTCGAGCCTTTCCATGTTTTATGTCCGCAACCACCAGATCGCCGAGGCCGAATCGGCAGGCGTGAAGGCCAGGATACTTTCCTGGGGTGGTAAGATTTCCAAAGAAGAACAAACGAATTCATGAGCGAGCCCTTTTTCATCACGACTGCCATTGACTACACCAATGGCGCACCCCACATCGGACATGCCTACGAGAAGGTCTTGGCTGATGTGCTTGCCCGCTATCACCGCCAAATTGGAGATGAAGTCTTCTTCCTGACGGGAGTCGATCAGCATGGTCAGAAGGTTCAGCAGAGCGCGGAGAAGGCCGTCATCTCTCCGCAGGAATATGTCGATCAAGTGACAGCAAAATTTCGCGCCCTCTGGGAGAAGCTCGGCGTCCGTTACGACGGATGGGCCGCGACCACCGAGGCGCTTCACAAGGAGTGCGTTCGTGCCAATTTGCAGATCCTCTGGGACGACAAGGTGGCCGGTACCGACCGCAGTCGCTGGATCTACAAGAAAACCCAGCGCGGCTTTTACAGCGTGCGTCAGGAGCAGTTCCTCACCGACAAGGAGCGCGGAGCTGATGGTGAATTCGGCCCCGAGTGGCAGCCAGTCGAAGAGCGCGAGGAGGAGAATTTTTATTTCCGTCTCACTGGACATCCCGATCTCGGCTTTGATCCGAAGCAATGGCTGCTCGATTTCATTGACCGCCGCAGTCAGGAAGGACGCCCCTTTGTTGTGCCGGAATTCCGCGTCGCCGAACTGCGCAACGCCGTTGAGAAACTGGAGGGAGATCTCTGTATCTCCCGTCCTGCCGCGCGACTCCAATGGGGCATTCCGTTTCCTGAAAGCTTCGGCGAAGGCTTTGTGACCTATGTCTGGTTTGACGCCCTGGTGAACTACATCACCTTCGCTCCGGGCCACGACCCGCACTACAGTGAGCGTACGGCCAAGGAGAAAGGAGCTGCCCTCGGATTTGCTGACTACTGGCCACCGCTTCAGGTCATCGGCAAGGATATCATGATTCCAGCCCACGGTGTTTACTGGGCAGTCATGCTGAAGGCGCTCGGTTTCACCGACGAGGAGATGCCGACCCTGCTCGTCCATGGTTGGTGGAATATCCGCAGCAAGGGAGGCGAGAGCGAAAAGATGAGCAAGAGCCTCGGAAATGTCGTTGATCCCGATCTGCTCGCCGACAAGTACGGCACCGCCGCGCTGCGTTATTACCTGATGAGCGACATCGCCACGGGGCGCGATGCCGACTTCAGCGAGGAGCGCCTCATTCAGCGCTACAATGTGGACCTTGCCAACGGACTCGGCAATCTCGTGAACCGCAGCCTTAGCATGACCCGGAAATATCGGGAGGGAAGGCCGCGCCCAGTTGATCCTTCCTATATTGATCTTTCAAATCACCTGCTGGAAAATAGTAACGATTTAGGGATTTACAGAGCCTTGTTTGGGCAGTTTCAGGTGCAGGCTGCGCTAGAAGCATTGGGTTCTGTGGTTAACCGTGCCAATGCTTTGGTTGATTCCTCGGCCCCTTGGAAGCTTGCAAAAGAACCCGAACAAGCTGATCGCTTGGATGCCGTACTCGCCACGCTGATTCTCTCGGCACAGACGGCGGCCACGATGCTGTTTCCGATCATTCCCGAATCCGCTGGGGAAATTCTGAGACAGCTCAATCTTCCCTCAGTGGATTTGAATGCAAAAATTTCCCCATCCCTTCCCAACGGTTATTGTTGTGGCGAGCCGAAGCCGGTCTTTCCTCGTCTGGAACTCCCCACCCCTGACGCTGTTTGATGAACGCCGAGATTCTGGCTCAGTTGAAAGGCATTTCCTTCTGGAAACGGCAACGCTACTGGCTGGAATACTGGGGACTGCGCGCCGCAGCGGGTCTGATATCGCTGCTGCCTTGGCGCTGGATCGGGCCGTTGGCCGGATTTGTTGGCTCTCTCTTTTTCAGCTGTGACCGCCATCGACGGAAGGTGACGCTCGATAATCTGCGCTGTGCTTTTGGCAGTCGCTTTTCTGAAACAGAGATTTTTTCCATCGGGCGGAAATCCTATGGAGTCTTTGCCCGCACGGCTCTGGAGCTGCTTTGGTCGGGAAATCTCTCCACGAGAGTTCTCGACGAGATCATCACGACGCAGGGACTCGATCCAATGCCCGAGCATGGATCGCCAGGCCGACCTGCTCTCTATTTCTGCCTTCATGCGGGGAATTTCGAGTGGCTGAGTCAGATCACCTGCCGCCATTTTGGCACCTTTCCTGTCATTGCTCAGAAACTTAAAAATCCGTTACTCGGCCCTCTCTTTGATGGCTGGCGTTCCTCGCTCGGACAGCAGGTCATGCCGCAGAAAGGGGCGATGCTTCGCACGATCCGCCATCTCAAGGAGGGGGGGAAGATGGGAATGCTCATCGATCTCAATCTCAAACCGAGCGAGGGGCCGGTGGTGATCCGCTGCTTTGGCCATCTCCTCACGCCCGTGACGCGACTTCCTGCCGAGTTGGCTTTACGGGCCGGAGCCGCCCTTGTGCCTGTGGAATGCCTGCCCAGACCTGACGGAGGCTATATCGTGCGTTATCTTCCCGAGTTGAAGGTGACAGCGGCGTCCACTGTCGAAGAGATAGCCCAGGCCTGCTGGGACGCCCTGGAGCCGGGATTGCACACCCATCCCGAACTCTGGCTCTGGAGCTATAAGCACTGGCGTTACAAGCCGGAGGGGGAGGCCGGAAACGGCTATCCCTTCTACGCCAATACCCTCGATTCTTATCAGGAACTCCTTGCGAAGCAGGGATTCCTTCCTTAAATATCCCGTAATGATGAAAACTCTCTACTTTCTTCCGCTTGTTGCCGCCACTCTTCTCCTCTCGGGATGCAATACCTTCAAGGGACTCGGTGAGGATATCAGCGGCTCGGCATCCTGGACTCAGGATAAGATGTCCGGCGAAAGCTCCTCCTCGACGAAATCGTCGGATTCGCAGTATGTGCAGAATCCTCCGCAGTTCCAGAAAGCCAACTAAGCGGCCGTAAAGATTGATTAATTTTCTTCGCCTCTGTTTTTAAATCTGTGAATCTGTGGATAAATCCATTCCCGTTTTTACCCAGATCATTGAAACTCTGCGGAAGTTAGCCTCCCGCAGGGCCATGCGACTTGCAGCCGGAGCATGGCTGCTCTTTGGACTGATCGTCAGCATCGTTGTCGCCGTGCAGCCTGACAAGCATACGGTCACGCCGGAATATCGTCATGCCTCGGAAAAGTGGTGGCAGGCTGATCCAAGTGACAGCCTCTATAATGACGATCAGGGTGGGTATCTCTACCTGCCTCAGGCCGCGATCCTCTACACGCCCTACCAACTCCTGCCCAAGCGCCTTGGCGAACCGCTCTGGCGCCTCACCGGACTCGCCCTGCTGGCCTTCGGACTCTGGCGTGTCGCAGGAGTGCTTGATCCCAAGCAACAAGAACGCCTCTTCCTCGCCGCCACCCTCCTCGTCATTCCCTCGGCTCTCTCAAGCGCCCGCAACGGCCAGGTGAATCTCCCGCTCGCCGGACTCCTGCTGCTCTCCGTCGCTGATCTCGCACGCGCACGGTGGAACTCCGTCACACTCTGGCTGCTCCTCTCCATCCTGCTCAAACCGATCGCCCTGGCTCCGGCACTCCTGGCCGCAGCCTGCTTTGCCCCGCTTCGGCTGCGCCTCCTTGGCGGTCTGGCCCTGGCTCTCGCAGCCGCCTATCTCCATCCCAGCAGCAGCTTTGTCACCGGGGAATATCATCATTTCTGGACCAAGCTCACGCTTGCCGGTCAACCCGCCATTGGAGAGCGGTTCAGCGATTTCTTTGGGATGCTCTGGCACTGGGGATTGCATCCCGCGCCACTGATCATCTCCGCCTGCCGCGCCCTGGCTGCCGTGGCCACCTTTTGCTTCGCCCTGCTTGCCATGCGCCGCTTCCGAGGCAATCTCACGCTCCAGGCCCTCGCCGTCATGCTGCTCGCTGCGCTCTATCTGATGCTCTTCAATCCCCGCACGGAGGAGAATTCCTTCGTCATGTTGGCGGGATTCACCGCCCTGCTTGCAGCGCGAGATTTTCTTGCCTTCGATTTGCGACGCGGAACTTGGCTTACCCTCTTCTGCCTCCTGCTTGCCGTGGAAAACTACGGCTTCATCTATCCCCTGACCAAAATCTGGTTTAAGCCGCTCATCACCACAGGATTTTTGCTGACGCTCGTTCTCGGGAAGTTCTCACTGCTTCAGACCGAAAAGGCAGAGGAGATTCTCGCGCCAAGACGCTAAGACGCAAAGGGGGGGAGACTGAATATTTCACGCGGGGCTCGCGGAGAACGCGGAGAGGAGAACTGAAAAGAAGCCTTTCGATTCCCCTGCATTTCCTCCGCGTACCCCGCGTCTCCGCGTGAACCATCTCCGTTTCCCTTTCACTTCACCTCTCTTCAAATCTTTGCGCCTTTGCGTCTTGGCGCGAGAACGCTTCTCTTTCCCTTCGATTCAGCGATTTTTTGTACGACTCGTTCAGTTAATCCTGTTTATCCTGTCCATTTTCCCTTTTAGGATAAATCGTGAATCTCCAAATCCATGAGCACACCCCTTGATCCGATCCAGACGCTGAGCGAATTCCTCCGTTTCCCGAGCATCTCGACCCAGCCGGAACACGCACCTGATCTCATGGCCTGCGCCGAGTGGCTCCGCGAACTTCTCTCCGGCATCGGCCTTGAAGTCGCCGTATATACGACCCCCGGCGCTCCCGTCGTCCTGGCCCGCACCCCGCACGATCCGGCGAAACGGACAGTGCTCATCTACGGTCACTACGATGTGCAGCCACCCGATCCACTGGAGGGGTGGACGACCCCTCCTTTTGAAGCGCGTCTTGAAGAGGGCCGGATCTATGCCCGTGGCTCTGCCGATAACAAAGGCCAGATTCTGGCCCACATCCTGGGAGTCGCGGAAACACTCTGGGAAAAAGGATCGCTTCCGGTTAATGTGATCTTCCTGATTGAGGGAGAGGAAGAGATCGGAAGCCCCAGCCTGGAGGAATTCCTGATCGAGCACAGGGAGGAACTCGACTGCGATCTGGCTGCAATCTCCGACACCGCCATGGCACCCGGCAACCGTCCCGCCCTCACCTATGCCCTGCGCGGCATCGCCGCGATGGAGCTGATCGTCCGTGGCCCATCACACGATCTCCACAGCGGGCTTTTTGGTGGAGCCGTCGCCAATCCCGCCACCGTCGTCGCCCGTCTGCTAGCCTCCCTTCATGATGCGGAAGGGCGTGTGCGTATTCCGGGATTCTATGATGCCGTGAGGCCGCTCGCGCCGTGGGAACGCGAAGCCGCAGCCGCCTTGGAAAAGGCCGCTGGTGGCGATGAGGCGATCCGGGCACTGGCTGGTGTCACCGAATTGGTCGGGGAACAGGGCTTCAGTACCATCGAGCGGATCGGTGCACGCCCCACCGCCGAAGTGAATGGCATCGGCGGGGGGTATCAAGGTGCAGGAACCAAAACCGTCCTCCCCGCCCTAGCCTTTGCCAAACTCACCTTTCGGCTCGTGGCCGATCAAGATCCCGCCCTTATTCTGATTGCCGCCGAGGAATATCTCCGCAGCCAGACCCCTCCCGGCGTCCTACTGGAAATCATCACGGGCCATTCAGGAGCTGCCTATCAGTCCGATCCGAATTCCCCGGATGGCCTCGCTGCACGGAAGGCGCTGGCCGGCGCCTTTGGCGCAGAGCCTCTCTTGCTCCGCGATGGGGGGAGTATTCCGATCCTCGCCACGCTCAAGGCGATCCTCGGTGTCGATTCCTACCTGCTCGGTCTGGCCAATCCCGACTCCCGCATCCACTCACCCAATGAGAACATGCTGGTCGAAAACTTCCTCGGCGGGATTAAGATGAACCAACTTTTATTACAGGAACTTGGGTCAAAGCGTTGACGGGATCAGGAATCGAAACTCGCGCCAAGACGCCAAGACGCCAAGGATAGGGGAAAGGGAAACAAGAACTGATGGGGTTCCAATGTCCAATATCTTTTCCTCATTTCAGTTTCTTAGCGTCTTTGCGTCTTGGCGCGAGTTTCCTCTGCTTTCAGGGCTGCTAGCGGTGGATTATTCGGTGACGGGTTCTAGGACTTCGGAGATGACTTTGCCCGTGGGGCGATCGATGGCTAGGTGGAGCCAATAGCGGCGTTCGCCTTCGACCTGAAATTTATTCAGCGTTGTGGCAGTGGTGGGGAAGCGACCGCTCTGGGCGATCACATCGACCAGGAGATTCCAGGTGCGCGTCTGGCCGGTGGAGGCGAGCGCACGAACGATCGTCTCGCGCTGTTGCTTGATGGGAGAGTACGGAACACTGTTGCTCATGCACTGGGTCACGAGCTCTGCCGGGCTGGCAATCGGATTGTTCGCAGTGAAGGTCGTGAGACTCGTGGCGATGGTCAGCGCGTCATTGGAATTCATCGCGACGCCCTGAGGATTTTGTGAGATCGTGCCCGAAAGTAGTGCCGCGAGCGCCTGGCTATTTCTCGTATTGAGATCGATTTGGCCTGCGATCAGGTTGTTTCTTGTATCCGGACCTGTTGTAGGCGCTGGGCTTGTGTCGGTATCGGTGAGGCAAAAGACATCGAGCAGTGCGGCGTCAGCGCTGTTTGTGGAGAAGAAATTAAGCGTCTTCCAGGGCTGATCCCGGAAGGCATAGCCCAGCTCAGCAACGGATCGGAATGCACGATGGAGGATGACTGGGCGTGCATTCGGAATTGTCATCGGGTCCGCCGTAGATTCGTTAAGAAAGGCATCACCGGGGCGTGCCACAGTCGTGCCAGCACCATCGTTGTCATAGGCCTTTGCCTGTTTTGGGCCGCCTGTATTGCAGACTAGTGTGCCGGGATATTGGTTATTGATGTAGGTGCTTAGTCCTCCGTTTGGGGAGAAGCCCCCATTAGTATATGCACCAACGCTGGGGATCATGGGGAGGTTGAACATGTTGGTAACAGTGCCATCGTTTGCACTGATCCCAAGTCGATCCGTTCGTGGATCCGGCTTCATAAATGCAAAATAGGGTTGGAGTCCATTAGTACCATTTGTAGCAGAGGCATTGATCCAACTATTACCATTGGTGGTGATACCTCCGTCGGAGGTAGCCTGTACGGCACCGACTGGGGCCAGTCCGCTCAGCGTGGTATAGGGATAGTAGTTTGTCCCATCGGCGGAGTATTCTAGATACACAACCGTGTTCGTCCATGATGTGGGGACAAATACCTGTCCCATATTTGTAGTCGAGTTATTGTTCCAAGAATTTGAGGATACTATGGAACTGACATTCTGTCCGCCAAGATTTGTCAGTGTAGTTGGGTCATCCCGAACAAGTTGCGGGTTGAGGCGATAGTCTGTGGTGTTGGTATTCACAGCGATTTTTGTAGCAGGTATGGGTAACCAAGTCCCCCCCGCCGCCCCCGGAAAGGCGACATAAGTGTTGCCGTTCGTGCCCGAGATAACCAGACCGGGACCGAACTTGCTGGTGGGATCGACACGAATTCGTAACATCGTAGGGCCTGTCACTTTCGCCGTTGGAGCTTGGTGGGGATTCCAAAGCTCGAAAAAGTGATAAGCGTTCACCGAGAGAGTGGTGTTCGTATTAACCCTAAGGCTCCCGTCCGGTGCTTGTGGGCAGACTAACTCGACATACATCTTACTGAAATAGGGAAGATCCTCGATGCCATAAAAGGTTCGGCCGTTGATGGTAATGGTCGTGGGATAATTATCGGGATTATATTGGTCGATAATATTGGCGCCGATCCGGATAACTTGGTTGTCAATGGCGTTAGTGAAGGCGGTGCTGCCATTGGCACCAAACTCCCAACCATTTGTGTTGCGCGCTCCTGGTCCCGCCTGGGTAGCGAGCGATCCCTGCAGGATTGCGGTCTTCAAAATCTCGAAGAAGTTCGGTTCGCGCGGCGGGGTGGATTTGATCGCCTGTGCAATAGTAAGGATGACCTGTCCGGTAGCAGAGGGCGTACCGCCAGTTGCGTTCACTGCACTGTATGTCCAATTTCGGAAAGTGGTTTTATCAAAGGGGGTACCTTGCTTGAGGCCAAAATATTTTAAGTTGTCTGTGGAATTAGTATTGGCGTAGAGCTCGGCAAGACGGGTATTGAGCGGGAAGCGCCGTAGTGGTGCGCCATTGAGGAAATAGATGCCGATATTGTTCGTATCAGCAGGCGCATGAGTGGTTGGCAGCAGGTAGGAGGGGGAATTCAGGGCGAGGGAGAAGGTCGTCAGATTCGGCAAAATCGAGTTGGGCAATCCCTTGGTTTGCACGAAGTTGATGAGTTCCTGGCGGGATATCAAGGCGTTGTCTCCTGTCGCCACGCGGGTGAAGCCCAGGCTATTGGAGAGATTGATCGCGTTGGAGGCGTAGGAATTGGTGATGGCCCAGGTGCTGGGATTGCGCCATTGGCCAAGTGTTGTAATGTCTGCTGGCTGCATACCGATCTGGGTCAGATCGGCCCAGACGGTGGTTTCCTTGCCGCCGACTGTACTCCCTGTCATGGTCGATGGGTAGCCTGCGACATTCACATTGAGGAGTCCTCCTTCGTCGTAGATCGTATAGGCATAGCGACCGACGGCGAAGTTTGTATTCGCCGGATCTGCCGCGTTATAGCCAGTCGATCCATTGTTGACACTGTTACCGCTCGCGTTCACCTGGGGGCCGCTGCGCGTGACGATAATCCAGTCGGGAGGGATGAAATTGCCGAGAGGGGTGAGATTGGTAGTCGCAGTAGGCGTCATGAAGAGCGGCTTGTTCCAGCGGGCCGTCGAGATGCTACGACCATCCGCAGAGGGGACGGTGGAATTATCGTCCGTATTGATCGTCGTCGCAGTAGCCACCGGCACTGCGGAACGACGGATGAGATTCACCAGATCCGTGCTGTTGGTATCGATACCGATGCGCATCGGCACGAGATTTGTCGCGGCTTTGGGCTGGTAGATAGGACCCATGGATGATCCATCAGCTGGTGCCACATTATTACTGACTACAGAAAGAGGCGTGGAGTTATTGATGATTTCCGACTGCAAGTCACCCGTAATCTGAGCGAGGGCACCGAGGGCTATCTCCTGGGCCTGGGCACCTCGGGAGTAACTGTGTGAGGCGATGCGCCTGTTCTGGGTTGAAGCCATGAAGCCCAAGAGAAGCGCGGAGACGATCACGAGGATCGCGAGTGTGATGATCAGCGCAAAGCCTCCTTTGGTGGCGGATTGAGGGGTATGGGGGAAGTTCATTACGGTGAAAGGCGAAAGTCGAAGGGTAAAAATTTGGAATTACGGTAAGATCTCGCGCAAAGGCGCAAAGACGCAAAGAAGAGAAGAAAATCAATGCCCTCTCCCGCCTTGGCGTCTTGGCGCCTTTGCGCGAAAATCGGTTTCATTGGTCTTTCAGTGTTTTAGCGTTTCAGTGTGTTTTCGGTTCTGAAGAAGTTCATTACTTCTGTATGGGAAGAGGGATGGTGCGTTCGAGGATGAGGAGGTTGGCAGCCAGGGCGGAAGGCATGCCATATTGTGCGAGCTGGCCCTTTTCGATAGCAGTCTGCCAGTTAGCCAGCGTATCTGGGGATGCACCTTGCAATGTCGAAAAAAAGTTCTGAAGATTTGTGAGTTTGCCGGTGCTATTGAGGATGCCGAGCGTCTTGGCATCGACCACCGCGACTGAAACGACCACGGCGCGGGAGACTAAGTTTGTGGTCTTGTTGTAGGTGCTGTTACCCGTATTCGTATAGGAATAGTCGTTGGGATTTGAAGGGTAGTAATTGGTCGTCAATGACTGATTGGCCGCCATAAACGCGAAATTAAAGGCGATAATGCCAGTCCCGATTTCATTGGTGTCCGTCGTCGGGGCGGTAAGGTTGCCGGCATTGGTAAGCTTGCCGTCCATCTCAAATGGCGGGGTGCTCCAGGCTTGAGAAAGATCGGAGCGAATCAGACTGGCATTGGTATTATTGAGGAAGCTGGTGGTATCGTAGGAAACCATCGAAAGCGGCCGCACGGGTGCCGTGCCGGTCGAAATCCCCTGTCGTTGTGTGTAAAAAATCAGCGCGGGCTGCCCGCTTGCATCGCGGAATGCCGGGAGATCTGTTCGCGAGACACTCGCCCCGATATCCTCGGCTATCACATCGAGCAGCGCCCTGGCCGTGACGGAGGTCTCGGCTTGCGCCCGACCGGCGACCCATGTCTTGCTCATCATGTTCATCATCTGAAAGAGCATGGCGACGATGAGCATGAGCACGGCGCAGGCGACCAGCACCTCGATCAAGGTGAAGCCGCGCTGGAGCGGCAGAGCTCTACTGAAGGGGGATTTCGGTGACAAGATCATAATGGGAGACTGACTTGTTGAGGGGGCCGGCGGCAGCTGGCCAGGAGAGGGTCAGACTGACCAGCGCTACATTTGTATTTGCGCTATTTGTCCATCCTACCCGGTAACGCAGGCAGTAGGGAGCGTTAGGGGAACTTGACGGCGCACCGTCCCAACCAATGTTTTGTGTCGTCCAGGCAGTCAGAGTCTGAGTGAGAGGCTTCATGTTCATGCTATTGGTCTGACTGGTCGGATTGGCCCGATACTCGGAGACGATGAGTTCTGCCAGATTGGCCGCATTGAGCTCGCCACTCGCGTCCGCCTCGGTCCGAACCCCACCGCTAAACATCCCCAGAATGGCAACGATGACGAAGGAGCAGATGCCCAGCGCAATGACCACTTCAATGATGGAAAATCCCCTGCCATCCTTTGGAGGAACACAAGGAGCCTGTCTCTGTTTCATAGTATTTTAGTAATAGACGGTTGCAAGCCCGGTCAGGCCGTTGAGACGGATGACTGCCGGTGTGTTTCTGGGCCACTGCTTGAAGCCCAGCTCGATGTGTCCGACAAGACTGGGCGATACCCGCGCCTCTCCGTTTGGAGTGAACTCCACGATATTGTTGAAGGATTCGCCATTATACTGGGAGCTCGTTCCGGTGAACTGCAAGCTAGCCCCATTAGTCTGCTCAATGCCGACGGGTAGGGTGTTCAGGCTGGGGAGTGAGGGGATTTGTGTGCTGGTAATCGTACCTGGCTGCACCAGCAGTTGCATCTGAGAAATTCGCTTGGTTTTCTGAACCGTCGTGAAATCAGAGTTTGCGGGTTGTAGCGTGACAGCGTTGATCCAGCTGCTACTGCTACCATCCCACCAAGCGGGAACCTCCGTCCCGGTCCTGGATTCAACCACGCAGAGATCCACGAAGTTTCCCTGAGCCCCAGCAGTTCCGTTGTAAAGGCCCACATAGACATAGGTATTCTTGGCCATGGCATGCTGCCGGGCGAGATCGAAGGCTTGTGCGACCTGGCTAATGGAATTGGCGTAACCGCTCGACGAGAGTGATGAGAGTGACGGGCCGATTGCCACGAGCATCATACAGATGATCGCCATGACCATGAGCAATTCCACAAGGGTAAAGGCCCTGATGGATTGGGCCCTGATGGATTGGGCCTTGTTGGATTTGGCCTTCATGGATTTCATGGCCTTTGAGGTCATGAAAACAGCTGGCGAGTTCGGAGTGCTCGTCCGAGATTGACTTGATTTTAGCATGGATGGGGGGACCGCTATTTGTACTCTTCGCTCAAGGCTGGGGATTCTGCAAGCAGTACCTTGATATTACACAGTTCTAAAAGGGAAAAGGGACAAGATCAACTGGATTTACAGTTATTGCGGAAGCAGAAGTGTCGCTGCTAAAACGGCGAGCTTTGCTTCATTGCCGGGAATTTGTTGGATGGTGATCTGTCTCAGGATTGTATTAGGACGGGGGTTGACCCATTGCAGGGTGTAGAGATAGCGCCACTCTACGGGGTTGAGGTCGCTTCCTGCGACCTTGAACATTTTGGAGGTCTCGTTTTGGAACTGCGGATAGGAGGGCCACCAGTCCTGGACGCCCGACTCGGCCAGCCACTGATCCGCCTGATCTGCCTTCTCGGCGGCGGGAGGGTTTCGATAGTAGGCGATGAGCGGGCAAGTTTCCTCGTGGCCGTCGGCCCAAGTATAGACAAACTGGGCGATGGCTGCGTGCGACACCACATTTCCGGCCGCGATCAGGTAATAGAGGGCGTCGCAGTTCGTGCGGAGGGGGAGAGTCAAGTGCCCGCCGTTCTGCAAAAGAACGAACCCTTTTCCGCCACTGCTCTTTTCATCGATGAGGTTGAACGGCACGGCATTGATTTCATTCCGCCCGGAAATCAACGGCAGGCCGAGCGACTCGAAGCTGTTCCCTTGGGAGCGATCCCTGTGAGCAGTGTAGGAGTTTTTTGCGCTCTTGCGCAAATCAATCTGCCGCCATCGGTCGGGCGAAGCCTGTGCGGCCAGGGCGAAAGAGGATTCCGGCAGGAGGGGGGCTTGGGGTTCCTTCTCACCTTCCTTGTTTTTCTTCGGCAATGGCCGGCTTCGCCGTTGCGAGCAGACCGAGGGGCCATCCTGCCATTTTCCCTGGATATAGGAGTGAACAGGCTGCGGCGGTACGCCATAGATGTTGCGCAACAAATTACCAATGACGAGGTCAACCGCCCCGGCTCCGATGCTTTCGTAGTCAAAGGAAACGCCCGCAATCGGCGCGTTGCTTCCCTTCACCATGCTGATATCCGTATAGCCTAAGTCTCCCGGCACATCGATCCTCAGCTCGTTGAGCCACGAGAGTAATTCGTCACCATGCCCGATCAGCGCGTCCGGCTTCTCCTCGCGCAGCCAGGAGGCGATACCCGAAACGGACCAGTCCTCGATCAGACTGATTCGCTGCTCCGGTGGAATTTGATACTGATAGTCCAGATAGATGGCGCGGCTGCGGTGATGGCTCAGCGCGACATGGAGCGGCGGAACCGCAAAGCCGATCCGGCGATAACCCAATCGCTTGAGGTTACGAAGGGCCAGACTGACGGCCTGCACCGTATCGACGCTACAGCGATTCAAGTCCGGTCTGACGAGATTGATCGAGATGGCGCTGCTCGCAAATTCTTTCCAATCCAGCGAGAGATGGCCGCAGCTTCGGCAGAGCGGTCCGATCAAAAGCCCCCGAATGTTGCGCGCATAGAGGATCTGGGAAATGTTCCGGGATTCAGCCTGCCGGGGGCGCATCACAAACTCCTCGACCACAAACCCGTATTCCGAGGCCCTCTTTTGAGCGCCCTGGAGGTAGAGTTGGGAGGCCCACCGCTGTACTGGAGGCAAACCGGCGCTCTCCACGGTGAGAAAGGCAATGACATGGCTGCACTGCGGTTGCTTCGCACCGCGAACCGTGGACATCACGGTGGAAACGAGGAGATTGCGGCGATAGCCAAGACTCTCCGCGATGTCGCGAATCCGCAACGCCGTGGAGGGCTCGACATTGGGCTCTCCACGCAGGGCACGGCTCACCGTCATCGGTGAAACTCCCGCGCTCAAGGCAATGGTTCGTATGGTGACAGGTGCCTTCAAGGAATCAGGAGGCATTCTGACATGTGCTCACTATCATCGGCGAACAGTAACCGTGCCGGGTACTGGATCAAGATATTCTGCACGGAGAAACCTAGCAGCCTGTCGGACTTAGCCCGCATGGCTGCTAGGTGATCAGTTTCCGCTAGCCTTCAGGCTCTTTATTTCAGCAAATCACCCATGCCGGAAGAGATCAGGAATTTTGTTGCTTCCTCATCAGTTACTGCATTGACTCGCTCGGTAATTGCACCAGCAGCAGGATCGACGACATTTCTTAATGGCCTCGTTCCCTTTTCCATCTCAATGAGCGCCAACATGGCCTGTGGGACCATGATTGGATCGGCGGCTTGTCCGCTGGCAAATAATTCATGCACTTGTCCATTAATGAAGTCAGGGATTTGTGCCAAAGGACCATATTCACTTTCTCTTGCTTTATCTACTCCAGAAGTGAAGCTCTCCCAAACATGGGTGGGGAAAATACCGGGCTCAATGATCGCCAAATCAATGCCAAAGCTCTTGATTTCGTATCTCAATCCTTCAATTAATCCTTCAAGACCATGTTTTGCCGTAGAATAGGCGCTCATGAAAGGACATGAGAACCTTCCCAGACTGCTGGCTACGGTAATGATTAATCCCTCTTTTTGTTTTCTGAAATGAGGCAAAGTAGCCCGGATCACTCTCCAAGGTCCAACGACATCGACATTCAAAATATCGAGCAGTTGATCATCGGTGAAAGCTTCCATAATACCTAAATGAAAGCGACCGGCGCTGTTGATAAGAACATCCAGCTTTCCGTCTTGTGCGATGATCGTGTCAACGGCTTTGTTTACGCTCTCGACATTTGTAAGCTCCACATCCAAAACGGTAATGCCATCGATCGATGACAATTCTTTTGCCACTGCCCTATGGTAAGTTTCGATGTTCCTCATCGTGGCGTAAACTTTATAGCCCTTTGACGCCAAAAGTTTGGAGGCAAGGTAGCCAAATCCTGAACTTGTTCCGGTGATCAATACATTTTTCATAGCTTTCTGTTTTTTGGGGGTTGATTGTGTCTGATTCTTGATCTCTCTGATTTTCCCTCAATTCTGAGGAAAATTGAATTTGCCATTGCTGTGTTTTCTCTGCGCTTCGGGCAAAATGGCTTCCATCACATCCCAGTGCTCCACAACCTTTCCGTTTTCAAAGCGGAACAGATCGTAAAACGAGGTGGGCACGCCGCCATTCAGTCCGTAAATTCCGTCGCCCACCACGAGGACGAAGTTTCCTTCGCCAAAGATCCGGTGAATGCGGTCGTAGCGCAGAATGTTGCCACTACCGTTGTAGTACTCCATCAGCGCCCCCATGCCACGCATTCCATCCGCCCCGTGGGGATTGTGCTGGAGGAAATCGGGGTCCATATAATTACCAATCGTGCCGGTCTGCGTGACGAAGTTCTCCTTCACCATGGCCTCGGCCAGTTTTTTGTTCTCGGCTGTTTTCTCAAGGTCCTTCACCTCGGATGCCCCGTCGCACATCGTTCTTCCGCTTTTGTTGGGAACCTCCTTGGTCTGCAAATTATCCCAGTGCTCCACGATGAGGCCATCTTCAAACCGAAAGATATCAAATCCAACCTTCGGCCCGAAGAAATCCATATCGGAGTGCGTGATGACATAGTCACCGTCCTGGATCACCCGCTTGACCTCGGCCTTCAAGGTTCCCACGGGAACTCCGTTGAGAGCGGCCAAGATGCCTTGAAACCCGGTTTCTATGCCCAGGTTGTGCTGCACATATTTCTCAGGATTGATGATCGAAAAAGCGCTTCGATCCTCCGTCCCAATCGCGTGCAATAAGTCCGCCACCTGCGTTTTCCTTGTCGTATTCATACTTGTGTCTTTTGTGGTTTGTTCTGTCTGCATTCCTTAGGGGGGAGTCCCTAGAGAGGGGTTAAAAAAGGGGGGGTCGATCACAAAAGGGGGTCGATCACAGATCGAATGATAGTGTGATCGGGGTTTATTGTCAAGGTGTGGAGGCCGTTTCCTGCGAAGCGCCTTGTTCTCGGATCTTGTGCGCAAACCCGTGCCTCTTGTGGCTACGCCCCAGCTTAAATCTTCCCTGCGGCGATCAGTTCGCGGGCCTTCTCCAGAGCTGCAGGCAGTCCTGAAGCGTCACGACCGCCACCTCGGGCGCTGTCAGGCTTGCCACCACCTTTTCCACCGACAAGCGGGGCCACCGAGGCGATCAGTTTACCTGCCGGCAGAGCAGCACGATGGGTGGGGCCGACTGCGGCGACCAAGGCCACGGCCCCCTCCGAGATTCCCGCGAGGAAGATCACGCCATCAAACTGGCTCTTGAGCGCATCGGCCACAGCCTGAAGCTGATTCCCGTCGGCACCGGGGATTTCCTCAACAAGAGAAGAGATGGGGCCCGTGGTTGACTTGGGGAGCAGTTCCTTGGCGATTCCTGCGGCTTCGCGTTGACGGAGAGAATCGAGTTCCTTTTCCAGGCTCTTGATCTGGGAGAGAGTTGCTTCCAGCTTCTTTTCCACTTCAGCCAGGGGCGAGCCGAGGCGGGCGGCGAGTTGTTGAAGTCGCTGGGTATCGGTGGCGGCTGCGGAGCGGGCTTCCAGACCTGCAATAGCCTCGATCCGGCGGACTCCGGCAGCGACGGCTGATTCGCTCACAATGCGGAAGGAACCAATCTCACCGGTAGCGCTGACATGGGTGCCGCCGCAGAGTTCCATCGAGTAGCCGTCGAGCGCTCCCGGAGTACCGCCGATCTGAACGACTCGGACAAGATCACCATACTTGTCGCCAAAAAATTGCAGGATCCCAGGACGGCCCTTCACTTCGGAGTAAGGAAGTTCCCGCCAACTCACAGAACCATTGGAAAGAATGAGTTCGTTCACCAGCCGATCAACTTCAGCGATCTGCTCTGGCGTCATGGATCCGCTCGAGAAGTCGAAGGTCAGCTTATCCGGGCCGACAAAGGAGCCCTTCTGAGAAACGGTTTCACCCAGCACCTTGCGGAGCGCCCAGTGGAGCAGATGGGTGACGCTGTGATGGCGTTGGATGGCCGAGCGGCGGGTGGTGGCGAGACTTAGCGTAACGGCTGTGCCGGAAAGTGGGGCATCCTCTCCCTCGTTCAGTTCGATGAAATGCAGCCAGGTTGGGCCGCTCTTTTGGGTGTCTGATATCTGCCAGAAATTGCCTCCTGCCTGAAGCGTGCCGGTATCGCCCACCTGTCCACCCATCTCGGCGTAGCAGACGGAACGATCCAGAATGACGGCCATGCGGTTCTTGATCTGAACGACTTCCAGAATCTTGGCCTCGGTCTCCAGGTTCTCAAAACCTGAGAACTCCGTCGGCATCGTGGTCGATAGTTGTGAGAGGCTGATGATCTCTTTCTTCTGAGCGGCACGGGCGCGGGCTCGTTGCTGCTCCATCAGGATTTCAAAGCCTGCGGTATCAACCGAGAGTCCCCGCTCACGGGCCAGGAGTTCGGTCAGATCGAGAGGGAAGCCCTGCTCGTCGTAGAGACGGAAAGCGACCTCGCCGGAGATTCCCAAGCCTTTGGCGACTTCGCTTTCAAAGAGGGCCAGTCCCTTATCCAAGGTCTTATTAAATGCCTCTTCCTCGCGCTTAAGGGTTTCCGCGATGAGGCTCTGCTGGGTGCGGACTTCGGGGAAGGCTTCGCCCATGACAGCGGCGAGTGTCGGAGCGAGCTTGTGCAGGAAGGGCTCGGTGAGTCCGAGCGTGCGACCATAGCGGACGGCACGGCGGAGGATGCGACGCAGGACATAATGGCGCTCGGTGTTGCCCGGCTGAATATTATCGGCGATGGCAAAGCCGAGGGTGCGGAGGTGATCGGCGATGACGCGGAAGGCGATATCATCCTTCTCCTGCTGGGTAACGGGAAGGATCGCGCCGTCGCCGGAGGGCTGGGGAAGCGTGGAGCCGTAGCGGCGACCACAGAGAGCACCGATGGCCTCAAAGATCGGGCGAAAGATGTCAGTCTCGTAATTCGAGATGACGACATTGCTGAATTCCTGAAATCCCTTGGTACACTGGATGACGGAACAGACCCGCTCAAACCCCATGCCGGTATCGACATGGCAGGATGGGAGAGGGACAAAAGAGCCGTCCGGGTTTGCGTTGAACTGGATGAAGACGAGGTTCCAAATCTCAATGCACTCGGCACTTCCTTTATTCACAAGCGCCCCCTTGGTATCGCCCGCCGGGGTCAGGTCAATGTGCAGCTCGGAACAGGGGCCGCAGGGGCCGGTCTCGCCCATCATCCAGAAATTATCCTTCTTGTTACCGGGGACGACATGGATGGCGGGATCGAGTCCCTTTGCCAGAAAAAGCTCCGACCAGAAGGAGTGAGCCTCGGCATCAAAGGAGGCCGGATCACCCTCCGCAGGCTGATAGACCGTGGCGTAGAGACGCTCGGCGGGGAAGTGCCAACGCTCGACCAGCAGTTCCCAGGCCCAGGCAATCGCCTCCTTCTTGAAGTAATCGCCAAAGGACCAGTTCCCCAGCATCTCAAAGAAGGTGTGGTGATAGGTATCCAGGCCGACATCTTCCAGATCGTTGTGTTTGCCGCCGGCTCGGATGCATTTCTGGGTATCGGCGGCGCGGGGTGGCGTGTAAGTGCAGGGAGTGGTGCCAAGGAAGATCGGCACAAACTGGTTCATTCCCGCATTGGTAAAAAGCAGGTTGGGGGAATCAGGCAGCAGGCTGGAGGAGGAAACAATCGTGTGTTCCTTGGCTTTGAAAAAATCGAGGAAAGAGCGGCGGATCTCGGCGGCGGTCATTTGGAAAAAGTTGAAAAGCTAAAAGTTAAAAGCTAAAAAGGGAAATCGAGAAGCTACTGTCTTGGAAGCTGAGTTGGGAAGGTTTTTAGAAACTCCACGCTGCTTGCCGGGAGGATTAGGAGTTCGGGGGCGTCGCCTTCGCGCAGCGCCACTTCATTCTTGGTCTCCATACCTATGCTGTACTCGGCGAGCAGTGTCTCGCCCTTCTCCTCCTGAGCGGTATTCTCGGAAAGACGGGCAATCAGGCGAATGGTCAGCGGGTGATTGGTCGGGGTGAGGTTGCGACCGATCAGATGCTCTGGAGTGGCGGCCTCAAAGCTCACGGCGCTGAGTCCCTGAAGCTGGTCGTACCACTGTTTCATTTGATCGGAAGGGATGAGGGGGGTGTTTGTGGCCTCCTTTTGACGGGCGATCCACTCATCGCTACTCGCTTTTCGTTCAAAGGAAGTCTCTGCAATTTCGATACGATCCACCGTATCGTATTCGATCTGCTTGATCTTTTTGGAACGCAGGGAGAGGGGGGTGGTCGCAAGGATCGTGGTGAGTCCGGTTACCACGGCGATGCCCGGTCGGTCGCTGCATTTTACAAAAAGTCCACCTGGGGTGTCGGGTGTCGGTGAACCGAGGGTGAGGATAATCGGACTAGTCGCACCCTCTTCGTGCAGGGTGAGGATGGCGGAGGGGGTGTCGAGACCGCAGGCTGTAGCGTCGCTGCCCTCCGGTATCCAGCGGATGATGGGCGCACTGAGGAGGGGGTTGAGCCAGGCGTTGACGGCTTCATCATCACCTTTTGCCGAAACGGGCGTCTCCAGAAGCCAACCGCGCTCTCCCTTTTGATCACGCTTGAGGCGAAGTTGCTGGAGTTCCGCTTTCTTGGTCAGAGTGACTTCGTCCAGGTGCCCCGATGAGAGAATGGTGAGTCGAGGGTCGCGGTAGTCTTGAACAGGTCGAAAGGCGAGGGAAGAGATTTTGCTGGAGATGAGATAGACAGTTTTTCCCGAATCGAGTCGGGCATAGAGGGTCTCTGGTGCGGCTCCCTCGACGCCAATCAAAAGTGTCTCTTTTTTGTTGGCTCGGAAAGTGAGGGAGCGGTTGGCCTTTTTGAGTCCAAGCGAGTCAAGGGTGACATTCCCCTTCAGGTCGCCTGATCGCAGGATATCGAGGGGGGCAATTTCTGCGGCTGTTTCCAGGAGGGAATTCAGGAGCTGGGGATTGGCCCTATCGAGATTTCCTGACTGGCTGTTCTGAATGATCCAGAGGCCATTTTTTTTGAGGAGGGAGATGAGGGAACTCCCTTCCTGAACCCGAATTTCACTCGCAAGTGAGGGATCGATTCCTAGGAGCGGTTCCTGGGAAGGATGTGTCCGAGAGCGCTCGGAAAAAAACAAATAGCCGACCGCAAGAGCTGCCAAAACGAGCAGGAGGAGTGTACCGCGCCAGCTCATGAACGACGCCTCCAGAGGATGATTCCGCCGATCAGAGCGGAGGCAATCGGGACGATGATCATGGTCCAGAGGGCGAGAAGCTGGAGCTGGAGGGCGTCGAGATTCAGGGTGAAGAAGGCCTTGGTCTTGGGTGTGGTACCCGTCAATCGGGTGCGATCGACGAGGGTATTGATGGAGCTGGAGAAAAAATCGAGTCCGGTTTCGGCCAGGAATTTGTCTTTGAGAAACTCGCTATTCCCCACGACGATGGCGCGGGAGGCACCGACGGAAACCCGGTCATCGCGCACGCCGCCGAGGTCGGCCATCGCGGCGATGACGACGGGATAGGCGGTGTCGTGGGTGGAGTCAAAACGCACGCCGCGTCCGTCGGCATTGGCATAATCGGTGCAGCCCCAGAATCCTTTGACGGATTGGATGAGTGGACGGAAATTGCCATCGCCCTGTTTGGTCGGTTCTTGGGAATTTTTCGGAAGGGCGAGCGATTCCGTATTGCCAAGGAAGAGGACATTGAGTCCCACCAGGCGGGCTGTCACTTCGGAGCCGGGAATGAATTCTCCGGTGACATCACGCAGGATGCCGGTGGCGCTGCCGAGATTGACGAGGCGGAGGATGCGATCATGACGAGGGGTGATGCCGATCCCGCTGAGGAAGGAATCGAGTCCCGGTGTGTCGCCGGTCGGATCAAGGAGCACAAGGAGATGGCCTCCTGTTTTCCAATACGCCTGCAAGGTTTCCAATTCGGAGGTTTCCAGGTCGAAGTGCGCTCCGGCGATCACGATGAGGGCGGCATCAGCGGGAACTGCGGCTCCGGGAACCAGCGCCAGGGAGGCGGTGGTGAGGTTCTGGCGTTTGAGATTCTGACCGACGAGCTGGTAGGGAGGGACACCGGGGAGGGATTCGCCATGCCCCTGGAGGAAATAGATTTTTTTGTTGGAGCTGGGTTCGACCAGGCCGATCAGGGCGGAGGTGAGTACCTGCTCGCCGCGAAAGGCAATGAGTCGCGCAGGGTCGCCATACTGGGTCGGGGCGGTGTCGTACTCTCCCATTTCGGGAAAGGGGATGACGGTGCTGCGATCCTTGTAATCCAGGATCAGGACATTCTCCTCGCCGGAAAATTTGTATTTGGCCTGAAGTTCCCTGGCATGAGCCGGGTCACGCAGCGGATCGACTCGCTCCACGGTGAGATCGCGGTAATGGTGGGCGTGAAATTGATACTCACGGAGCATCGCGAGGATGTCGCCGGAGAGTTCGGCTCCCAGTTTGAGCGAGGAGGGAGAGTAATAGGCTGTGATCTTGGCGGGGGAGCCGAGGTTCCACATGGTCTCCTTGGTTTGGCTGGAGAGCTCGAATTTGTGCGAACGGCTGAAATCAAATCTCCTGTAGTGCGTGAGCGACCAGCTGAGGATGCTAACCGAGACGATGAGGGCGGCCAGGATTTGGAGAGCGACGCGCAGTCGTATCGTGCGGAGTGATCGCGGTGCAGAACGCTGAGGCTCAGGGGTGAGAGAGGAATTCTTCGCCATACGAGTTTAGGGAAGCGCTAGCGCCAGCGGCGGGATTGGAAGGACTGAAGGGTCAAAAAGAGAGAGAGTCCTGTCATGACGAAATACCAGATGATCGGGCGCGTGTCGTAGAGTCCGCGTGAGAACTCGGTCATCTGGTCGATCGGGGAGAAGGAGATCGAGATGCTGCGCATGAGCGTGCCGATACTGCCGGAGAGGAAGGTGAGCAGGCTGGCAAAGAAGACCAGCGAGATGAGGCAGAACGACATCACCGCAGCGGTGATCTGATGGCGTGTCAGCGAGGAGCAGAGGCAGCCGATGGAGAGGTAAAAAGCCCCCATGAGCAGGAGTAGAAGATAGGCTCCGAAATAGGCTCCGAGCGCACCCGCCGCCTGGATTCTGGTCTGCCACCAAAAGATCACGAAGTAGAGGAGAGTCGGCAGCCAGAGGACACAGTAGAGAAAAAGAACGCCGAAAAATTTCGCTAGAACTACCTGGGCATCGCGCACGGGAGCCGTCATCAGCGGCTCAATGGTGCCCGAGCGGTATTCCTCGGAAAAGAGGCGCATGGTCAGCAGTGGAAAAAGAAGCAGAAAGGAAAACCAAAAGAAGATGGTATTGAAGAAGGATTCCACCACCGTCACTTCTGTCGGGCCGTGATTCAGTGCGGAGACGCCGGCGTAGAAGTTGAATCCCGTGACCAGGAGCAAGAAGAACAGGATGATCCAGGCCATGGGGGTGTGAAAGGCCGAGGCGACCTCCCGTTTCCAAAGTGTCCAGAAGACGCGCATGATCGTTATTTTGTAAGGGATGCCGGAGCGAGGGAAATTTTGGCCGAGGGGCCAACTAGTGAGGTGAAGACTTCTTCGAGCGAGGTCTCGCGGGCGGAGAGTTCGCGGAGCTTCCAGCCCTGGCGAACGATTTCTTCGAAGATCACCACGCGGGGATCGCCGGAGGCTGGGGTAATTTCGAGGTTGGTCCAGTCGCCGTTTTTTCCGAGCGCACACACGGAGGCGATGCCGGGAAGCTGGCTGAGGATTTGAGCGGCAGCGCTCTCCGGGGCGAGGAGTTCCAGGTGAATTGCACCGGAGAGAGGAAAACCGGTGCGCTCCCGCAGCTCGGCAGGCGTACCGGTGGCGACGATCCTGCCCTTGTTGAGAATCATCACGCGGGAGCAGGTCATTTCGACTTCGCTCAGGATGTGGCTGGAAAGCAGGATCGTGTGTCGTGTCGCCAGACTCTTGATGAGGTTGCGAATATCGCGGATCTGATTGGGGTCGAGTCCGATCGTCGGCTCGTCGAGGATCAGGATGTCGGGTTCATTGACGAGGGCATCGGCAAGACCGACACGCTGACGGTAGCCCTTGGAGAGGGTTCCAATGAGTTGTCGCCCGACATGGCGGAGATTGCAAAGTTCCAGGGCATCCTCGACCTTTTCCGCGATGCGGCGCGGCCGCACACCCTTGAGCGAGGCGCGGTAGGAGAGATACTCGCCGACGCGCATCTCCGTGTAGAGCGGCACATTCTCTGGCAGATAGCCGATGCGGGAACGGGCCTTGATCGACTGGCTGAAGATGTCGAACCCCGCAATGCGCACCTCGCCTGCGTCGGCAGGGAGGTAGCCGCAGAGGATGCGCATGGTGGTGCTTTTGCCTGCTCCATTGGGGCCGAGAAAGCCGACAATTTCCCCCTTTTTCACAGAAAAGGAGAGGTCTCTGATCGCGTCAGTCGATCCGTAGCTTTTGGTCAGTCCGTTAACAACAATCATGGGTTCAGGAAGAGTCAGAGAAGGATGAGACCTGAAAGCTGAAACCTGAAGAAAATTCAGTCCGCCCTCCGGAAAGTTGAAGGGACAAGTTGAATAAACGGATAGATGACTTCGCCTAAAACGATGTTGCATTGAAAGAACTTCCCGAGCCCTCGGTCTCTCCTCAGAAACCTAAAGCCTAATCCCCTACAGTCTAAAAGACACTTTTCCCCCGTGTTTCCCTTGCTCCCCCACACTGTTCTGCTACATCTGATTTTTCTGTCCTCTCGCGCACAAATGCCGCACCTATAGCAGTGATTTTCCATTTATCTTCATGAGCACATCCTTTACGGCCCGCTGGAACGAAGCGGTCATCGATGAAAATTACGAAAAGTGGCGCAAAGATGCCGCTTCGGTCGCGCCTGATTGGGCCTCTTTTTTTGAGGGGTTTGAACTCGGATTTGCCCGCTATCAAAAGACTCCCAAGACTCCCGCCGCGCCGGGAGTCGCCGCCCCCGGCATCGCCGCTTCTGCCTCGCTGGAAAGCCGCGTCGAGGCGCTGATTTACAATTACCGCACGCTCGGTCACACGCTGGCCCGGCTCAATCCGCTCAGCAATGAGATCCCCTATCAGCCGCTGCTGGAACTCAAGGAATTTGGACTCACGGAGGCCGATCTCGACGAGACTGTTTCCTCTCGCAGCTTCCATGATGGCAAACCGATGAGGCTGCGCGACATCATTGCGGAGCTCAAGACGATCTATTGCGGCACTATGGGTGTCGAGTACATGCACATTCAGAATCCGCATATCCGTCACTGGATTCGCCAACGGGTCGAGGATCTTCCTGCTCGCGCAGAAAATGCCACGCCGCATTACCGCATCCTGCGCACCCTCCACAAGGCGGAGAGTTTCGAAAACTTCCTCCACACCACTTATGTCGGCGGCAAGCGTTTCTCTCTTGAAGGAGGCGAGTCGATGATGGTCGCCCTTTCGGAAATCCTGCATCGCGCTTCCACCCACGGGGTTAAGGAGCTGGTCTTTGGCATGGCCCACCGTGGCCGTCTCAATGTCCTGGCCAATTTTATGAAGAAACCCTTTGCGGTCATCTTCAATGAATTCAGCGACAAGTACGCTCCCGATCTCGGCGAGGCGAGCGGCGATGTGAAGTATCACCTCGGTTATCAGGCCATCCGCAAGAATGAGGATGGTGCCGAAGTGGCCGTCTATCTTGCCGCCAATCCGAGCCATCTGGAGGCCGTCGATCCCGTTGTCTTGGGCAAGGCACGCGCCCGTCAGCGTATTCTTGGCGACACCGTTGAGCGAAAAAAGGTGCTGCCGCTGCTCATTCATGGCGATGCTGCTTTCCCCGGTCAGGGAATTATCGCCGAGTGTTTCAATCTCTCCAATCTTCCCGGCTACCGCGTTGGCGGAACGATCCACCTCATCGTCAATAATCAGATCGGTTTCACCACGCTGCCAGCCGATTCCCGCTCCACACCTTACTGTACCGATATTGCCAAGTTCATTGAGGCGCCGGTCTTTCATGTGAATGGCGATGATCCGATTGCCGTGGCCGAGGCTGCCCGCATCGCCCTCGCCTTCCGTCAGGAGTTTGGCCGCGATATTGTCGTTGATATTGTCTGCTACCGTCGTTACGGACATAACGAGGCTGATGAGCCCCTCTTCACGCAGCCGGATCTTTACAAAGTGATCCGTGCCCACATGCACCCGAGCGAGATGTTTATCAAACGGGCCGAGGAACTTGGCACGCTGACTCGTGAGCAGTTTGACGCAAGTTGGAAGAAATCCAAGATGCAGCTGGAAGCCGCGCTGGCCGAGATGAAGCGGGGGATCGTCACCGATGTGAAGGCCAACCAAAAAGCCTTTGTCGGATCGACTGCTGTCTTCCAGCCCGCTTATTCCTTTACCCCGGTTAAGACGGCCATTACCGCCGAGGCGCTCAAGACGATCGTCGACGGACTGACCACGGTGCCTTCCGATTTCCGCGTCCTACCCAAAGTGCGCAAGACTTTGCTGGAGCGCCGGCGCGAAGTCTATGAGCATGGTGGTCTCTTTGACTGGGCCTTTGGCGAGGCACTCGCTTTCGGGTCGTTGATGATCGAGGGCATCCCTGTCCGTCTATCCGGCCAGGACAGCCGACGAGGCACCTTCAGTCACCGTCATTCCGTCCTCTATGATGAGGTCACCCGTGAGCGCTACATCCCGCTGCTCCATCTGGCCGATGGCCAGGCACGCTTCTGTGTCTATAATAGCCCGCTCTCCGAGGCCGCAGTGCTCGGATTTGATTACGGATATTCCATGGATTATCCCCATATGCTCTGCATGTGGGAGGCGCAGTTCGGTGACTTTGCCAATGGGGCTCAGGTCATTATCGATCAGTTTATTGCCTCGGGCGAGACGAAGTGGCTGCGACCCAGTTCGCTCGTCCTTCTGCTTCCCCATGGCTACGAGGGACAGGGGCCTGAACACTCCAGCGCCCGCTTGGAGCGCTTCCTGCAGCTTTGTGCTGATGAGAACATGGAGGTTTGTAATCTGACAACCTCTGCGCAGTATTTCCATATCCTGCGCAGGCAGATGCTGCGTGGTTTCCGCAAGCCTCTCATCATCATGAGTCCGAAGAGTCTTCTTCGCTCCGATCTTGCAGCCTCTAGTGCGGCTGATTTCACCGAAGGATCATTTCATGAAATCCTAGCAGGAGTGGAACCTGCCGACCCCGCCAAGGTCGAACGCCTTATTCTCTGCTCCGGCAAAGTCTATTACGACCTCCAGGCCTATCGTGAGAAAAACGGATGGAATGACCGAAGCGCCCTCATCCGACTGGAGCAAATTTATCCGCTCAATGAAGAATTGCTGCGCAAGCTGACTGCTCCCTTTGCCAAGGCGAAAGAAATTGTCTGGTGTCAGGAAGAACCGGAGAACATGGGCGCATGGAATCATCTTCTGCCGCGCCTGATGAAGTTCTTCGGTCGCGTCATCAGTTACGCAGGCCGCGAGCCGGGTGCCAGCACGGCAGTCGGCACGACAGCTGCTCACAAAATCGAGCAGGCTGCCCTGATCGAGCAGGCCTTCCAAGTTACGCATTAATCTCCATTGTTCTAACCCACGATTCCACATGAGCGTTCCAGTTATCATCCCCACCGTTGGCGAATCCATCACCTCCGGCGTTCTTTCCTCCTGGCATAAGCAAGAGGGAGACCGGGTTGCCGTCGGCGATCTCCTCTTTGTCCTCGATACTGACAAAGTCTCCTCCGAAGTCACCGCGCTCGAAGCCGGTGTGCTGAGCATCAAGGTTGCCGAAGGAACAGAAGTCCAAATCGGCGAGACCGTTGCCGAGATCGACACGGAGGCAGCTGCTGCCCCTGCAAAGGAAGAAGGCAAAATGAAAAATGAAGAAGTGGCGGAGGAGAAGGCCGAGCCGAAAGTCGAGGATCCAGCTCCCAAGCCACCAACTTCCATGGCCGCTCCGGCCACCCCTCCTTCCCCAACTCCCAACTCCCAACTTCCAGCTCCCACACGCCCGGAAGGGCGTGTGACCCGTCGCAAGCTTTCCCCGCTGCGCCGCAAGATTGCCCTTCAGCTTGTCTCCGCACAGCAGAATGCGGCGATCCTGACCACATTCAACGAGGTTGACATGAGCGCCGTGATGAGCCTGCGCAAAGAGGTGCAAGAGGGCTTTCAGGCCAAGTACGGTGTGAAGCTTGGCTTCATGTCCTTCTTCATCAAGGCCGTGGTCGCGGCTCTCAAGGCAATTCCTCAGATCAATGCCCAGCTCGAAGGGGACGAACTCATCGAAAATCACTACTACGACATCGGCGTCGCCGTCGGCACCGAGAAAGGGCTTATGGTTCCTGTCCTGCGCGACTGCGAGAAGCTCACCCTGGCAGGGCTGGAAAAAGAACTTGCTGGATTTGCCCTCAAGGCTCGCGAGGGCAAGATCGCTCTCTCCGATCTACAGGGCGGAGTCTTTACCATCTCCAACGGTGGCGTCTATGGCTCGCTCCTGAGTACCCCGATCCTGAATCCGCCCCAGAGTGGAATTCTTGGGATGCATAAAATCCAGGAACGCCCCGTCGCTATCGAGGGCAAAGTTGTCATCCGTCCGATGATGTACCTCGCCCTCTCCTACGACCACCGCGTCGTGGATGGAAAAGAGGCCGTGACTTTCCTGATTAAGGTCAAGGAAGCGCTGGAAAACCCTGTGAGATTGTTCCTCGATTAATCGAGAAATAAGACTTGGGCTTGGGATATTTGGGCAGGGCGGCGTTGGGCTGCCCTATCCGCCAATCTCGCCATCTCTAACTTCCACGCTTAATTCGGCGCAGATGCCGGGGCTGCGAGTCGCGTCAGGGCCTCGCGATATTTCTCGGCGGTCTTGGCAACGATCTCGGCGGGAAGCTCGGGAGCGGGAGGCTGCTTGTTCCAGCCGCAATTTTCCAGCCAGTCACGCACGAACTGTTTGTCAAAGCTCGGAGGGCTGCCGCCGGGCTGATATTGATCGGCTGGCCAGAACCGGGAGGAGTCGGGCGTCATGCACTCATCAATGAGAATGATTTCCCCGTCCTTGACGCCAAATTCAAATTTAGTGTCAGCGATGATGATGCCACGGGAGGCCGCGTAGGCGCGTCCATACCGGTAGAGTTCCAGACTCATGTCGCGCACGCGCAGGGCGACTTCATCACCGAGCAACTGACGGCACTCTGACCAGGTGATCGGCTCGTCGTGACCTTCCTCGGCTTTGGTGCTGGGAGTGAAGAGGTCCTCAGGCAGACGGTCGCTCTGCTTGAGTCCGGCGTGGACTTTATACCCGCCCACGGTGCCGCTTTCCTGATATTCCTTCCAGCCAGAACCGGCAATGTACCCGCGCACAACACACTCGACGGGCAGCGGAGTCGCCTTTTTGGCAATCATCGCGCGGCCCCGTAGAATGTCGGCGTAAGGTTGTAGTTCGGCGGGAAAGAGCGAGACCTCAGTCTCGATCATGTGATTGGGGATGAAATCGAGCCGGTTAAACCAAAAGGTCGAGAGACGGTTAAGCACTTCTCCCTTGCCTGGAATGGCATTCGGCAGGATGCAGTCGAAGGCCGAGATCCGGTCGGTGGCGACGAGTAGAAGATGTTCGCCCAGATCAAAGACTTCGCGGACTTTGCCGCTGCGGAGTTTTTTGATACCGGGAAGATCGCAGGTGAGAAGATCCATGATGGTTGGGAGGCTAAACCTGAAAGCTGAAACTTGAAAGCTGAGAAAGTCGAGGGTCGAGAGGCTGAAAAGCTGAAAGACTGAACCAAGACTCTGAGAAGCGGCGCGGAAGACAACCGCAGGGAAGGGGGAGTTCTCGCGCCAAGACGCAAAGGCGCTAAGAGGGGAGAAGGTGCATGAAGGAAGGGTTAAAAGTGGGAAGATGCGAAATTGTTGATTGTTGATTGGCCGCAAGGAGACTTCAGCCCTCGGAATCAACAATTAAGAATCATCAATCAACAATTTTTCAGGTGCTTTCTTCAGCTTTCATCCCTCGTCATGCGTCCCCTCCCCTGCTTGATCGCGGAGCGGTGTCGTTTCCCCTCGACCAGTTTGCGCTTCTCGGAAGTTGAGCGCTTGGCCTTTTGACGGCGGGCCTTGGCGGCATCCGCACGCATCTCGGCGCTACGCGATGCGCGGCGCTGGGCGAGTTTTTCGGCGAGGCGTTCGCGGGCGATCTTTCGATTGGCGCTCTGACTGCGCGAGTCGGAGACGCAGACCGAGACGCCTGTGGGAAGATGGATGAGCGTGACGGCGGTCGAGACCTTGTTGACATGCTGTCCACCTGGTCCCGAGGAGCGGGCAAAACTCTCCCGCAGATCCTCTTCGCGGAGTGCCATCGTGCTCATCTTCGCATCATAAACGAATAGAGATGAATGATGAAGGTCCAACTGGTATGAGCTATTGGGCCGTTTCTCCAAACTCACTCCATTTCCATGAGCTATCGTTATTCCATCCTTGATTCCGCTGTCGGCCCACTCGATCAGATCGAGGAAGTCTCAAGCGGACTGCGTCTCCTGATTTCACGCACGGGAGCCGAGCCGGTAAGTCTGGCTCTCCGCAAGGGGGAGAATGACTGGGCGGGCTTTCTCTGGCGTGACGGAGAAGTCGAAAAGCCGGTCGCCGGTTGGGGAAATCATGCCACGGTCATGGGATATTTTGTCCATCGTCTCTGGGAGCAAAAATCGCTCTATGAAGGCCATGAGATCAAAGGGGGGACGCATGGATTTCTGCGTCATCATCAATTTGGCGCGCCGATTTTTGACGCCGAGGAAGGCTCGCTGACCTATCGCGTAGAGCCCTCCGAAATTCCTCAGGATGCCTATCCCTACAAGGTGGCGATGCGTCTACAGCGAAGCCCCGTATCTCACGCTCTGGAGTAATGGCGACCCCTTCCTTTGCGTCGAACCCTGCTGGGGACTTCCCGACAGTAATCCTCCCGTTGCCTTTGAGCTGAAGAAGGGGCTGGTTCCAATTGCCGCAGGGGAAACGCTGACCGCAGCACTCCGAGTGACTCCATCATTCCTCGCTCAGTAGGATTGCGAAGAAAATAATCATCTGCTAAGAATCTACGATCCCCTTGAAAACACAGAAAGACCTCTCCCCCCAGCAAAAGCAGACATGGCTCAAAGCAGTAAGCGCCATGGAGCTGAAGAATTACGCCTATGTCATCCAGATCTGTCAGAGCCTGCTCCAGCTGGCGCCTGACTTTTTGGATGGACGAAAGCTCGCCCGTCGAGCGGCTTCCGAAAAAGCCAAAACGGCAAAGAAAGGATTCTTTTCCGGTTTGGGTGGCGGTTCTCAGATCGCCCTGATGAAAGCGAGCTCACTGCTCAAGAAAAACGATCTACTGGCGCTTCTCCCAGCTCTGGAAGAAATTTTAGCGGATGATCCCGACAATGTTCAGGCCAATACCCTGCTTCAGGAAGCTGCGATGAAATGGGAGCCTGCGATGATGGAGCTTGCCGTCTTTGCCTTTGAAACCATTATTGAGGTTGATCCCAAGGACAAAGCTCAACTCTACCGCTATGCGGCCTTCTGCATGGAGCGCGATGAGAATGGACAGCCGCGCAATCCCGAACGGGCAGGAGAACTTTACACCCGCATCCTGGCGATTGATCCCAATGACATTGTCGCCATTAAGGGAAGCAAGGACGCCGCAGCGGCCAATTCTGTGCAGCAGGGAGGATGGGCGGTCGCTGACAGCTATCGCGACCTGATCAAGGACAAGGAGGCCGCTGTTGCGCTTGAACAGCAGAGCCGCGTGATTAAGAGTGACGAGATCCTCGACAATCAGATTGCCGAACTCGCCGAGCAGGTTCAGGCCGAGCCCCAGAGCATCGACAAATCCCGCCGCATCGCCGAGCTCTACGAAAAGAAAGAGGATTTTGAGAATGCCCTTCAGTGGTACAACTACGCGATGAGCCTCTCAGGCGGAGCCGATCCGACCATCGCGCGCAAAATCAGCAACCTCCAGCTCAATCAGATCGAAGCAGCCTACTCGGCCCGCGAAGAATACATCGCCGCCGCACCCGCTGATGATCCAGAGCTTCCTCGTCTCCAGGAAGAGATGAAGGAACTCGAAAAACAGCGTGGAGAATTCGTCCTCAATGCCGCCCGCGAACGCGTCGAGCGCAATCCGACCGATCTCATCGCCCACTACGAGCTGGCAGAGGCCCTCATGGAGGCCGACCTTCCCCAGGAGGCCATTGGCCACTTGCAGCGCGCCCGCAGCAATCCAAGCGTACGACTCAAGGCAATGGGCAAACTCGGCCAGTGCTATGTCGCCCGCAACATGCTCGATCTCGCAGCCAAGACCTTCGTCGATGCCCTTTCCGAGCTGCTCACCATGGATTCGGTCAAGAAAGAGACCCTCTATAACTTGGGAGAGGTCTATGAGAGCATGGGAGAGAAGGCAAAGGCTCTTGATTGTTTCAAACAGATCTACGAAGTCGATTACGCCTACCGTGATGTGGCAACCAGAGTGGAATCCTCCTACGGGAAGTCGTAGAAAGCAGAAAAGCCGCAGAAAGCGGAAAAGCGATGGGGCCCCATTCCGCATCTTAGGGTCTGTCACAAAAAAACCCCGGAGGAATTTCTTCCTCCGGGGTTTTTTGAATTTGAGTTGCCTTAAAAAGGCGTTTGTTTAGGCAACAGGTGCTGCGGCAGCTGCCTGATCGCGCTCTTTCATCGCCGCCTTGCGGCTGAGCTTCACGCGACCCTTGTCATCGACGCCGATGCACTTGACCCAGATGACATCGCCACTCTTGACGACATCTTCCACGCGATTGACGCGGGTGTCTGCCAATTCGGAGATATGAACAAGTCCATCCTTGCCTGGCAGCACCTCGACGAAAGCGCCGAATTCTTTGATCGAAACAACGGTACCCTGATAGATGTCGCCGACGGTGATCTCCTTGGTCATTCCCTCGATGATCTCCTTGGCGCGCTTCAGGCTCTCTCCATTGCTGGAGTAAATGTGCACGGAGCCATCGTCCTCAATATTGATCTCGGCACCGGTCTCGGCGACGATTCCCTTGATGGTCTTGCCACCGGGGCCAATGATGAGGCCGATCTTGTCCTGAGGAACCTTCACGGTCTCGATGCGAGGAGCATACTTGCTCATCTCGACGCGAGGGCCGCCCAGGGTCTCCTGCATGTGATTGATGATGAGGCCGCGGTTCTTGCGGGCGTCGTCAATTGCCGAGGCCATCAACTCATGGCTGATGCCGGGAAGCTTGAGATCGAGCTGGAATCCGGTGACGCCGGCTTCAGTTCCGCAAAGTTTGAAGTCCATGTCGCCGAAGTGATCCTCGCTGCCAATGATGTCGGTGAGCAGAGTGTGGCGGGTGAGATTACCATTGCCGTCATTCTCGGAAACGAGACCAACGGAAATACCGGCGACGGGGCGCTTGATCGGCACACCGGCATCCATGAGGGCGAGAACGCCTGCACAGACGGAAGCCATTGAGGTGGAACCATTGGATTCCATGACTTCGCTGGTCACACGCAATGCATAAGGGAAATCCTGCTGCGAAGGGATCACTGGGAAGATGGAACGCTCAGCAAGAGCGCCATGTCCGATCTCGCGGCGGTTCTGACCACCGAAACGGCCGGTCTCACCAACGCTGAACGGAGGGAAGTTGTAGTGAAGCAGGAAACGCTTGGTTGTCTCACCGCCACCGTATCCGTCGATCATCTGGGCCTCGTCGGTTGTGGCCAGGGTGGCAAGAGCCAGCGCCTGGGTCTCACCACGAGCGAAGAGCGCGGAACCGTGAGCGCGAGGCAGTACGGAAGTTTCGCTGGAGAGCTGGCGCAACTCAAAGAGGCCTCGGCCATCGCAGCGCTTCTGCTTGTCGAGAATGCTGACGCGGAAGGCCTTCTTCTGGAGATAATCAAATGCCTGGGAAATCTCGAAATTCGTGGCAGCTGGGAAGCTCTCAAGGATCTTGGCTTTCACCTCGTCGCGGAGGGCACCGACAGCCTTGCCTCGGGCAACCTTGCTCGGAGTGTAGAGAGCTGCCTCAATACGATCACCGGCGACTGCGTAGGCGATCTCAAGCATTCCCTGATCGACGGCGGAAACAGTGTATTCGCGCTTGGGCTTGCCGGCAGCAGCGATGAGCTCGCGCTGAGCGGCGATGAGCACCTTGGAGTGATCGCGGGCGAAATCAAGCGCGCGTTTGAACTCCTCTTCGGGCAGCTCATTAGCAGCACCTTCGATCATGATGACCTGCTCGCCATCGCCGACATAGACGAGATCGAGATCGCTTCCCTCGCGCTGGGCGTGGGTCGGATTGACGATAAACTCTCCATTGACGCGTCCAACGCGGACAGCGGCAATCGGCTTCTCAAACGGAATGTCCGAGACGCAGAGGGCGGCGGAAGCACCATTGATGGAAAGGATGTCGGGATCGATCTCACCATCTGCGGAGAGCAGGATGCTGATGATCTGCGTGTCGTAGAAATATCCCTTCGGGAAGAGGGGACGCAGAGGACGGTCGGTCATGCGGGAGGTGAGAATTTCTTTCTCGCTGGGACGGCCTTCACGCTTGAAGTAACCGCCTGGGAACTTGCCAACTGCAGCGGCCTTTTCCTTGTAATCCACCGTGAGAGGGAAAAAGTCCTGGCCTTCCTTGATGGTGGTGGCGGAGACAGCGCTGACAAGCACGATGGTCTCGCCGGAGCGAACCATGACGGCGCCGTCGGCAAGTTTGGCAATCTTGCCGGTTTCAAACGAGATGGGATTCTGGCCTACATTGGCCGTGATCGAGGTATGTGACATGGTATTTGTTTCTTGGGTTAGAACGATGCGTTAGTCCGCGGTGGGCACGAATTGATAAGGCCCTTGGTTGCGGATGGCACCCAGAGTGGGTGCCTGCATCAGGTGGTAGTGGTGTGTGTGCCTTTCTCTCCAACGAGGAGAAGCCTCTTAAAAGTAAGAGATGCTAAAAAAGGGGCGGAGTAATAAAGAGAGACTTCCTGAAACCCGACCTCCGCCCCGAGTCAACCGACTCTTTGTGTCTCGGGTCATAAAGACCCGTGGGGGAAGCGGGTCTCTGAAAAATCGTACTCGTGCTCGTATTATTTGCGAAGGTTGAGCTTCTCGAGGACCGCTTGATAGCGCTCGGAAGCTGTATCCTTGAGATAATCAAGAAGACGGCGGCGCGTGGCGACCATCTTGAGAAGACCGCGACGGGAAGAGTGATCCTTGGAGTTGATCTTCAGGTGCTCGGTCAAAAGGGTGATGCGCTGGGTGAGGTTAGCCACCTGGACATCGGCGCTACCGGTGTCGTTGTCATGCAGCCGAAGTGCTGCGCTTGCTGTTTCTGTTGTCGTCATTTTTTTAAGGGACGAAATCCTACCTCTTACCACACTATTTGGCAAGGGGATTTGAGGGCCTTTTCCACAAGTGCATACGCATTGTGATTATGAATCGATTCGAAATTCTCCGCTTCGACACGATACCAGAGGATATTGGCATCCTTCGCTGCCCTCGCCGCCACATTACGCACAAGATCCTCGACAAAGACTGGATGGTCATAGGCCCGCTCGGTGACGAATTTTTCATCTGGTCGCTTGAGCAGACTGTAGAGTTCGGAACTCGCTGAATCCTCCACCAGACGGATCATCTCCTCGATCCACATCGGCTTGGTGCAGCGGACCGAAAAGGTGACATGACCGCGCTGATTGTGGGCACCAGACTTGCTGATCGCCTTGGAACAAGGGCAGAGCGTGGTCACCGGCACGACAACCGTGACGACAAAATCGACCTTCCCATCAACCTTCTTCTCCAGGCCACCAGTCAGGGTGGCATTGAAGCGCACTGTGTAATCGAGCAGGCCGACAGCCTTGGTAACCGGAGCCGCCTTTTCCAGAAAGTAGGGAAATTCAAAATCGATATGGGCCTGATCGCTTTTCAGCGACTCGGTGAGCTGCACGAGGATGTCGCGAATATTGCGAACATGGAGAACGGGGCCGTGAGAATTGAGCACCTCGACGAAGCGGCTCATGTGCGTCCCCTTGAAATGATGCGGCAGATCGACCGTCATCTGCACCGTGGCAATGGTACTTTGTTCACTGTGATTTTTGTCCCGGACACGGATCGGGTAACGCAGATCCTTCACCCCGACGCGATCGATCGGAATCTGCCGGTCGTCGGGAAGGTTCTGCGTGTCGGAAAGAGATTCGAAATCGTTGTCGTCCATGAAATGAAGGGACCAGCAGCCTGTCGGACTTAGAGCGGACAGGCGAGAAAGTCGCGGTTTGAGTCAGAAATGTTACGGGTTTGAGGAGTCTATGTGAACATAAACAACGAAAAGCTGGGAAATTTATGGCCAAATCCCCGGTTTTCGCAGCCATGCGGGCTAAGTCCGACAGGCTGCTAGAGTGAACGGTAAAATGCGGAAAGTGGAAAGTGAAAGATCTCGAGCAGAACCAAGCCGCATGGATGCGGCGCAGAAGACTGTGACTTTAGGAACAGCCCCATCTGGGGCGGCACCGCTTGCTGGGAGGCAAGTGCCGTCAATCACCCAATCACCAAGACGCAGGGATGTAGGATAAAGGCAATGGAGCGACGAAGCAACCCACCCAGAAAGGCTCTCCAAAATATGTCCAGCAGCAGCATCGCTCCCCTATCTCGACACCATTTGAGCATGCCCCCTTTCTCGGCAAAAAAACTTTCCTCCACCGCACCTCGCAGCTTGCACAGAATCGAGTTCACCTCTAAGGTGCATGGTTCAAGCGCTCAGGATGGGTGGCAGAGTGGTCGATCGCGCACGCTTGGAAAGCGTGTTTACCTTTATCGGTAACGAGGGTTCGAATCCCTCCCCATCCGCGTTTCACTCGTAAAGAGTTGGCATTCAAGCAACCCGTTGATAATCAGGCGGAGGAAACCGTCTATGGTACACAAGACTGATACACAAAGCCCTCCTATTCCGATGCCTCGTCAGACGGGTTTGCTCAAGCGAGGGAACATTTTCCATCTCAATGTTCGTGTGCCGCATGAGTTGCTGCCTCTCTATGGTAAGACAAAAATCATCCGCAGATCACTCGGCACCTCTGATGCACGCGGAGCGAGCGAAAAGCTGCCCTATGCACGGTTTCAGTTGCAAACTGAGTTTGACAAGAAGGTCGGCCAAAACAAACCCCGTCGTGGTCGTTTCTGGGTTCCGCTACTCGCCTTGTTTCATGGTCTCCGACTTAATGAAGCGGCACAGCTTTATATTGAGGATGTGGGAGAGGAAGAGGGGATTTCTTGCCTGCAAATTTTGGTGGATCTTGCTGATGGCAGCAGCAGCGACAAGCGATTGAAGAGCAAGCAGAGCAAGCGGCGAATTCCTATTCATCCCGAACTGCTGAAGAACGGCTTTCTTGATTTTGTTGCCTCTCGTCGTGCTGATACACAGCATCCACGCCTCTTTCCTGAATTGACAGCCTACGGAGGATATTTCAGCAATCATTTTTCGAGTTGGTTTGGAAGCTTCAAACGCAAGACCTTGGGTAAGGACTGCAAAGCCACCTTCCACAGCTTCAGGCACAATTTTTGCACAGAGCTGAACAAGACAGGAGCCTCAGCCAAGGAGATTGATATGCTTGGAGGCTGGGCTGCTGGAACCCAAAGCTCCGCAAAGATTTACGATCACCCCACGATGGAGCGGCTTCTTTACCGTATTGAGAAAGTGGAATATCCAGGCCTTGATTTGTTACATCTCCACAGCCAGTAGGAGAAGGAAGAGCGGTGAAAATTGAAGCTGCTTCAATTTTTGTCGCTGCCCTAGGATGAGCTATTCGGGGTTCTGAATCGTTTTCACAATCTGCCGCATCACGGCAACCGGATCAGCTTCCAAAACCCGCATATAGTCGATGAATTGGCAGACATCCAACCTTCTCTCTCCTGACTCGATCTTTGCCACGAGAGACTGCGGCCTGTCTAGCTTTTCGGCTATCTGCTCCTGAGTCCATCCCTTCTGCTCACGCAGCCCCTTCAGAGTTTTGAGCAGAATTTCCCATTCTGCGGTGTATAAAGATTTGGTCAGGCGTTTGTTCAACGCTCAGGATTTACCCCGAAAACCGGATTATTCGATTTTCAGGATAATTGACTTGGAAGGAAATTTTACTGATTTACTATCTGGTAACATTTACAACTGCATTTTCTCCCTACGCCCCAATGAACTACTATCTCTACCTGAACGAGCAACAAGTTGGCCCCTATACTGAGGAGCAGATTCGCGAACTGGTAGCCGCTGGCACAGTTGCACAGACTGATCTTTGCTGGCACGAGGGGCTGACCGAGTGGCAACCGCTGAATACAATTTTGGGCTTTGTTCAGGTTGCCGCGCCACCACCGCAGCCACAGCCAATAGCTGTAAATATTCCTCAACAGGGGCCAACCGTTGTAACGGTAAAGCACGAAGTAACCGCAAATGTAAAACAGGGAGCCGTGATTGGTGGGTGGGTTTGCTTTGTTCTGGGTGTTGGGGCCATGTATCTTTCGATGTGGTCGTTTGTCATTTATGGGCCACTTTTTTTGGTCGCGTTCATTCTCAGCATTATTGCGATGTCTCAGAGGCGTGTTATTGGCGGGATCTCACTACTTTTGGCTACTTTGGTCATTCCCTCGATTTTGGGCCTTTTCTTGTTCTCCTTTCGCACCACTAAAATGATTCAGGATACGGCAGAGCAGATTAAAGCTAAGGAGCTGAAGGCCAAGACAGTTGCCACAGCGACGCCTCTAGCAGCTAATAGAAATGCTGCCGAAGCGACCTCGGCTAAGGCAAAGGCTGCTACACCTGCTCCATCCCCTGTAGTCTAACAGCCTCAGCCTTCAGCAACCCCTTATGCTCCAGTGAACACCCCTATCGGGGAAGCCAACTATCAATCTGATGCTCGATATGGAACTCCAATAAAAATTATGGGCGATGGAGTGCGAGTTTATGAAAAGGCTGGTCTCGTAATTGCTGTGGGATATTTCAATGGAATATCTGACGAGATAGATTATCGAAAAAGCGAAGTTAATGCCATCGATATTCCAGTTGAGCTGTCAGATAACGAAATAGAGATAATTCTTAAGAAGAATTCTCCTGATTCACCTTGGAAAAAAAGGAATATAGTTTCCATGAATCAAGAGTGGGAAACTGAGGATGGCAGGCTTATTGCCCACTACGAAACCATCAAACATCTATTGAATATCATAACAATGGATTCAATAAAGAGGGCGAATGATGCAAAGAAAGCGAAAGAAACTGAAAAACTGAATGGCTTGTAAACTGTTTATCCGAAACAAGAGCAGCAGTTAATGCCGTGCCTTATACCGTTCGGATCGACCTGTGAAACAGCAGATCGCCACCATCCTGCTGCTTATTCTCCCAGTTCTTTCACTACACGCGCAAACTTCTGCCCCGCCTGACATCAAGGTTTTCTTCAGTCCTCGTGGAGGGTGTACGGAGGCGGTAGTGGAAGCCCTCCAGGAGGCCAAGAAGAGCGTTTTGGTAGAAGCCTACTCCTTTACCTCAGAGCCGATTGCCGAGGCGCTGGTGGCGGCGGAGAAGCGCGGGGTGGATGTGGAGGTGATCCTTGATAAGAGCCAAGAGACCGCCAAAGGTTCTGATGCGGATTTGATCTCAGAAAACGGCATTCCAACCTACATTGATGCCGCCTACACTGACTGCTGGATTGACTGAGTGCATCAACTCACCAGCACTCTCGATCTCTCTAATCACCTCCTGCGATATGCTTCGCAGGCAGCTACTCCTGATAGCGGGCCAGTATCGCGGGGATGTATAAGCATTCCATCGGCGAGTGTTCGGAATCCAATTGTCATCTTCGAGCAACGCGAATTCTCCCATACATCGGGAAGGAACTTCTCCTCTCAACAGTCGTTCATGGGATGGTGATGCCTGCCCTAGCAAACTGGAAATATAGGCCGCTGGCTGATGCCGAATGAATCGTGTGGGATTTACCGACAAAGCAGCTTTGAGATTCCAATGACGCTCTGTGCGTCTAGATACGAACAATCCGCCCCCATAGAGAGGTTGAGGGTGAACCTGCCCTGCCAAGGTGAGTGCATTGGATCGTATTGAGCGCTTGTAAAACTCTGGGGGGTTTCCCCTCTCCTGACTTGTAAAGATTCGTCCAAAAATTTCAGTCGCACCATCCTCTCTGATATAGCGGGGTGGGAGACCAGGGCTTTTTGTTTTAAGATCATAAACGAAGGGAGATGAGGGATATTGCGGAGGTAGGATCGGCGGCGGAGCGCTCTTTCTTTCCCGGCAGCCATTCCGTGTGAGAGCCGTCGCGGGAGTGGAGC
>Ga0302320_10002772_pt1 | contig 40978 bp, 34 predicted proteins | sample Bog_T0_3_FD_202130 | JGI IMG/M metagenome (GOLD analysis project Ga0302320, IMG submission 202130) | Peat permafrost microbial communities from Stordalen Mire near Abisko, Sweden - Bog_T0_3 | ecosystem: Environmental > Terrestrial > Soil > Wetlands > Peat | place: Sweden: Abisko, Stordalen Mire... | reverse complement strand
TGAATCAAGTTCGATGTTTTTTTTGCGGAAAAACCAAAACCGACCGCCATTTTCGAATACATGTGATGCGTTGCAGCTACCATGATTTGACTCCTACAGAACAGCGTCTATCCGTCAAGTTTATGGCGACCGGAATCTAGTTTAAAGAGAAAGAATGGGAAATAAGTTCAATTTATAATAAGGAGCGACAACGAGGATTTCCTCGCCGCGCGCAGCAGGTTTCCGGAGTGCGCCGGCATCACGCTCGGCATCGATCGCCTCGTCATACTGGCCTGCGGCGCCAGGCACATCGACGACGTGTTGTGGGCGCCGGTCAGTTGAGCCGTACAGAGAACTGTCCCCTAAATTCACTGTCTCAGTCGAGGGGGGCATTACACTACAATCCTGTCCCTAATTTCCGTGTCACCCGAAGGGTGCACCTCAAGGGTCTGATTCCATTTTTTTCGACGGATTGACTTAAATCAAAGAAATCGACATGAAAATTACCTATCCTGTTTGGTCGCAGCTTTTTTTCAGGCAGAATCATGCAAGGCTAACTATAGACAAAGCCTAAGGAGAAAAATCCAGGAGGAAGAAATGTTCGGCACGATTATGAGCGTAAGTTTGATGGCAATACCCGCAATTGTGGTCATCGCCGTGACATTGATATTTGGTCTTGGTTTGACGACCGCCATTATGGATTTACGGAGACGGAATACCTCCCTCAAGAGAATATTCAGAGAGGATAAAGCAACACACTCAGTTGGCCCAGATACTCCAGTGAGCGAATGTGCCAGGCTGATGACCAATGCCAAAATAGGTGCCTTAGTCATTTTGCAAGGCGAGCGCCTGATTGGCATCTTTACGGAGCGCGATGTGTTGAACAAAGTGGTGGCTCGCGGCATTGACCCAGCACGCACCAAAGTGTCCGACGTGATGACATCGGACCCTTACTGCATCCCGTCAACGACGACCGTCAGCGACGCGTTGAAATTGATCTCGAGCCGGCGATTCCGGCATCTTCCGATTGAAGACAATGGCAAGTTTCTCACTGTCGTCTCGAGTGGCGACCTGACCCACTGGCTGTTGGAGGGCCAGGTGGATAGCGTCAAGAGCATCAAGACCATAAATTCGGGCCGAACTGCGACCCCGCCATTGACGCCTACTCATTGATTGATCTTGTATAAAAAAATGCGGAAGTGGCGGGGCCACTGAATGCCGAGTCGGTCCGCCCCCCGTCAAAAACGATAGGCGACGCGAGCCATGAATTCGCGCGGCGGGGCATATTGCTGGGTGGTCTCGCCGCCATACTGGTTGGTGAACCGCGACAGCACCGCCGCCACATTGGTCAGATTGTTGACGGCGACCGATGCGTCCCAGGCCCCGTTGGGGAAAATATAGTCGAAATACAGATTGACCATCGTATAGCCCGGCACCGTATAGATCGGCGTCTTGCCGAAAATCGTATTCGAATAGTCGTCGCGATATTGAACCGAGCCGCGTGACAGCAGCGAGGATCCGTCGGCAAATTCGAGGCTGTGGCTTAGACTCATGGTACCGGTAAATTCCGGCAAATTGGGCGGCGCATTACCGTAGATATCGCGCGAGGCGCCCTGGCGCAGGGCGGCCAGGGGGGCGCAGGCCGGGCTGAACAGGACGCTGGCCGGTACGAAGGTGCAGCCAAAGAAAGCGTTGATGCCATATTGATTGATGAAGGCGTTGTTGGCGATCAGGCCGCTTTCGAAATCGACGGTGGTGAAGTGACTGGCGACCTTGCCTCTTTCCGCGGTGGCATTGGCGTCGAAGCGCAGATGGTAGGGCAGCAAGGCGGTGATTTCACCCTCGAGCCCGTAGATGTCGACGTCAGGAACATTGCCGACGCCGCCCTGGTAATAGTTCAGATCTTCCGCCTCGAACTGCATGTTGCGGTCTTTATAATAGAAGCCGGCAAAATTCATGATCAGGCGCTTATCGAAAAACGTATTCTTTGACCCGACTTCATAAGCGGTGACGGTTTCCGGTCTATATTGTAAGGGCACCGTGATCGGAAATTCGGTCAGATTGCCACCGCCGGGTTTGAAGCCGGTCGAATAGCTGGCATAGAGCAGATTGTTGGGCGTCAGATCGTAATCCGCGGCAAACCGGTAGGTGATTTTTTCGGCGGTTTGTCCCTGGTTGATTCCGGGCAGGAAATATTCGCTGAAATTGGTTGAACTGCGATCCAATGAATAGCGCAGGCCGGCGGTCACGCGCACATTGTCGGTGACATGGACGATGCCCTGGCCATAGGCGGAATAGGACCGTCGCTCCTCGAGCCCCTGATTGGGGAATACCAGTTCGCTATAGAGATTGTTCTGCGCCTCCAGCGGCGGATTGCCATATTGTGTCAGCAGATTGGGGGTGTAATCATTGCCGACATAGGCCTGATACTGGTCGTAGGCGACCTTGTAGCGGTTGCGCAGGTAAAAGCCGCCCACCACCCAGTCCAATCTGCTGCCGGGCAGCGAACTCAGATCGAATTCCTGGGTCAGGGTCTGGGAATTGTGGGAAAACCATTCGACGTCGTGACCCAGGAACAAGGGGTTGGTGCCGGACCCGGTGATGGCCAGATCAAGACCGTCTTCGTTGACCGACTCGCCCTGATTGACCTGTTGCCAGCTCGACAGCGATTTCAGCACGGCAAACGGCATCTGATAGGTGACCGTACCGGCGATGATATCCTGGTCATAGGTGAATTTGCCGGGCCAATCCGAGGTCTCCTTGTAGGGATTGGGGTTGGGATCATAGATGTTCTTGCCGGGGGTTTCGTGCTGATGCGCCTCGGCATGTTCGCCGCGCAACTCGACCGAGAGATCGTCGATGGGTTTCCACAACACCAGAACGCGGCCGTGATAGTTATTCTGGTCGCCGAGATCATAGCGGCCATTGCTGCCGGGCACCTGGGTGGCATGCACATAGCCATGCTGATAGACCTGGTCGACGGCGGCGCGGATGGCAAGATCGGAGGTGATCGGCACGTTGATCGCCCCGGTTGAGTGCACAAGATCATAAGACCCGTAAGTGAGGGCGGCGAAGCCGGTTACGCCCTCGAAGGTCGGCTGCTTGCTGATCACGTTCAGCGTGCCGCCGATGGAATTCTGACCGAACACGGTGCCCTGCGGTCCGCGCAGCACCTCGATATGGTCGATATCGAGGAAGCCGGAATTCAAGGCCACCGGATTGGCGACGTAAATGCCGTCCTCGTGATAGGACACCGACGGCTGGGCTGAATCGACCTGCGGCGTATTGAAGCCGACACCCCTGATCGAGACGCTGCGGTCATAGCCTTCGCTGGTGGTGATCACCATCGCCGGCACCAGACCATTGAGATCGAGCGCATTGGTGGCGCCGGCCTTCTCGAGTGTGTCGGCGCTCAATGCGGTAATGGATTCCGCGGCTTTTTGCAGGTTGGTTTCCTTCTTCTCGCCAACCACCACCACTTCTTCCAATCCACCGGCCGCTTCGGTGTCGGCCTTGGCAGGCGCAAGCCCGCTACCGCCGGCCATCAAAGCCAATACCGAGACAGTGGCACACAGCCAGCGCGCTTTCGGCGAATTTCCAGCGTCCATTCCAATTCCCCCTCACTGCATGGTCCCACCGGTCCCGGCACAGCGGACCGCAACCAAACTGTAACTTTGGCACAGCAATAGGCATGCCAAAGGCGCCAGTCGGGGGCGGAATTTTTCGGTGCAGTGGTCTTATCTACAGGGCGCGACTGAATAATATGGCCCTTGCCGGCGGCCACGCGACGCGAAAAAAAATCTTTCCGAATCAGCCATTTGACTTTTTTAGGTCAGTCTCGCCGGCAGAGTTGCCTCATTTTTAGGCGTTGTTGCGGTCGGCCAAATCACCGGAAACCAGTCTTCGCGCAGCCGCTGACCCGGTACCATGCCATGGTCTTGAAAAGGCGGCGAGGTGCGTCCCGGTCGCATTCCGTAGCGCGCGTCATCGCCCAGCCAGCGCAGCGACAAAACCCGGCGGCGTGTGGTGGCTTGGTTGCCCTCCGCACCATGTGCGGTGCGGAAATTGAATAGAATAGCGTCGCCCGGTGTCATATCCCATTGCAGCACCGTCATGTCCGAGTCGCGGTCGGGATTGGGCACCGGGCGGTAGGCTCCTGGATCGGGGTAGAAATCGCTGTCATCCAGCCAGCGCACCGGCAGCACCATCTTTTCCCAGCGATGCGAGCCGGCGATCAGCCGCAAACTCGCTTCCCTGACCGGATCGACCGGTATCCAGAAACTGACCGTCTGTTGGCCATCGACGCAATAATAGGGCATGTCCTGATGCCAGGGCGTCGGCTTCTGTGTGCCTGGTTCCTTGACCAGCACATGGTCGTGAAAAAATTGCGCGGTCACCGACTGCATCACCGCGGCGGCCACGCCTGCCGCCGGCGAGTCGTAGACGACGCGGGCAAACTCCGGAATGCGCTGCCAGTTGCAATAATCGTCGAAGAACCGCCCAGGTTCGCCCGGCCTGACGCTCTCGGCAGCATGGGGGCCGGGCGCACGCAACAGACGTTCGATACCGGCGGCGATCACCCCAACCCAATCGGCGAACAAACCGCGCAAGCACACCGCGCCGTCGCGCTTGAAATCGGTGATGTCCTCCTCGGTCACGGCAATCGCGGCCGTCCTGTCACAGGTCCAAGGCGACCGCTATTTGACCACGAACTGGGCGTCACCGCCATTCAAAGCCACAGTATGTTCGAACGACACCCAATGGAACCTTTTGGCGGCATAGCCGCCATGGATGGCGAAACCGACCGTGTAGGTCTTGCCAGGCAGCAGATCCTTATAGGGAGCGCCGGCCGACAATTTGCGGCTCAGCACCACCACCCATTTGCCGCCTTCCAGCTTGCCGGTCGCGGCTACCGCAGGGCTGGCGTTAGGCACGCGCTTGTCGAGAACGAAACCGTCGACCGCACCTGCCGGTTTGCCGGCGTTGAGGCGCGCCTGCCAATATTCCAGGTAATAGCCGTCGGCCCGCATCTTCTCGATGTCGGCGTCCGGCTTGATGTCGCCGCCGCCCTTGGCCGTCATGGTGACGCGCGTTTTGGTCAGATATTTGGTCAGGTCCTTGCCGGGTACCGCATTCGCCATGAAGGGCAGATCCTCGTGGCAGGCACCCCAGCAACCGGCGCGGTTGGCCTCGGGAACCTTGCCGTCATTCAGCATCATGGTCGCCTTGACGGCATAATCGGGATCCATTTTGGCGCCCACCGCCGGCGTGTCGGGGAATTCGAGGCGGACATAAAAGCGGTCGGCATCATGCGCCATCTTTACGTTGGCGACGATCGCGCCGAGCTTGCCGGGAATCGGGTTCGGTTCAAGAATTTGACCCGAAGCCAAGGCCTCGCCGCCGACGATCTGCTTGCCGAAGGCCGGGGCGTCGCTTTTGCCGATGACGTCGTGACATTCATGGCAATCCTTGGGCGCTTCCTTGTCGCGAAACACTTGAGCCCCGCTATGCTTGGTTTGCGTCAAGGCCCATTCCCAGGAAGCCTGGCCGGGATAGAACAAATTGATATCCTGCCCCGGAACCTGGTCCCAGTTCGGCTCGGCCAATGCCGGGCCGGCGGCAGCAGCGCCGATCGCCAGGCCGGCAGCCAAGGCAAAGCCACGCAGTTTTGTCGTAATGGTCATGGCGTTCACTCCGGTCTGGTTGTGCCGATCAATTGATGTCGAAAGATTGCGGCGCGGTTTGATCCTCCTGCGCCTGATGTACCGGTTTATGCGTGATACCCTTGTGGCAGTCGATGCAGGTCATGCCCTTTTTCAATGCAAAATCGTGCTGACCTTGGGCGCGTGTCGATTGGCTGGCCAGCGCCATGGCATCCCAGGAATGACAGTTTCGGCACTCGCGCGAATCGTTTTCCTTGAAGTGCGCCCAGACATTTTGCGCCAGCATCAGGCGATCCTGCTCGAACACCTTCTGCTGGTCGACATCGCCCGACATCCGGCCCAGGAAGTGCGTGTAAAGCTCGCCGGTCGCCAAGAGCTTGGCCATGAAAGTTTTGGGCCAGGCGTTATGGATGACATGGCAATCGGGACAAGCTGCACGAACGCCGTACTGATTCATATAGTGTTTGCTCTTTTTGTATTCCTCATAGGGGAATGACATCTCATGACAGGTAAAGGCGCAGAATTGCAGGTGGTTGGTATAGTCGACGGCGGTCATGTAACTGAGCACCGTGCCAATCCCGCCGACGAAGAACACGCCTGCGACGCCGATATACAGCAGTTTCGATTTCAAAAGCTTCAGGATTGCCGCCGGCATGATCTGCTCCTGCTGACCGTCGCCAAGTCGCTGTAGGCGGCCATATGAATGTTTGCCTCGTAATGAGTCGATAGAAAAAGACGGCGGATTGTCTCCGGATGATCAGCCTAAGTCAACCTCTGTCGAATTGGTGCGAATTTATTGGGTTAAGGATGATTCTAAGACTCCATTTAACGTATGAAGGAAAAACAATTTTATGTGGTCGCACGGCCGGCACGACAAGACGAAAAATCACAATATTGTGAGTTTTAGGGTTCTCAGTTTATAATAATAACAATTCTCCATGTTGCAAAAAAGCAACCACGGTACGGCGATTTTTCTTCTTGTCTGTCACAGATTGACAGTCCGAGTATTCGGCGCGTAAAATACCCCTGTGCTGGCATTGAACACTGCTTTACTATATATCTGTTGTTTCGGTGTTTTTGTTTTCCTGACACTACTGTTTGTCCGGCATTTTATGTTTGCAGTGAGTTGCGCCTCTTTGAGTCATTGCTTTGCTGCGTCGGACAGGGGGAATGATATGGTCCTCAATAAATTGGTGGTCGGGCTCCTGTCCGGTTTGGCGATCGCCTTGTGCGCCGGCGCAGCCTCGGCCGCACAGCCGGAACAGGCGGCCTACGCCGCCGATGGGGTCTTAACCTGCTTGAAATGCCACGACCGCGGCGCGATCGACGCCACCGCCATCCTCAAGACTCCGCATGGCGTCAAAGGCGACAGCCGCACGCCCTTCAGCCAAAATGGCTGCGAATCCTGCCATGGCGCCAGTCCGGCCCACTACAAGACGGCGACCGCCGAAGGTCAGATGCGGCCTGCCCCGGCCGTGGTGTTCAAAGGGCCGAACGCCTCGCCGGTCGCCGAACGCAACAAAATGTGCCTGGGCTGCCATGAGAGCGGCCTGCGCATGAATTGGCAGGGCAGCCAGCATCATTCCAACGATGTCGCCTGCAGCAACTGCCATACCATTCACGTCGACAAGGACCCGATCCTGGTCAAGGCGACGCAGGCGGTGAAATGCTTCACCTGCCACGCCCAGCAGCGCGCCGAAAGCACCCAATTCTCGCATCACCCGATTCGCGAAGGCAAGGTGGTGTGCTCGGATTGCCATAACCCGCACGGGTCGCCGGGGCCAAAACTGTTGAAGGAATTCACCGTCAACGAGACCTGCTTCAACTGCCACCAGGACAAGCGCGGCCCCTTCTTATGGGAACATGAGCCGGTACGCGACGACTGCACCAATTGCCATACGCCGCACGGTTCGACCCAGGCCCGCCTGCTCAAGGAGCGTCCGCCCTTCCTGTGCACCACCTGCCACGAAGAGGGCGGCCATCAGGCGGCGGTGTTCAGCGGCAATGTCACGCCCGGCCTCAATGCCAATCTGGGCACCACCCTTACCCAAGGCGCCATCAATCTGCGGATGACGGCGCGCGGTTGCGTCAACTGCCACTCGGAAATCCATGGTTCGAACAGCCAGAGCGGCGCGTTCTTCAACCGCTGACCGGCCACCCGTCGCCAGTAACAGAGGTGTGCGATGTTTTCTCGATCAACTCTCCGGACCGCCGCCCTGACCAGCACCTGTCTGCTGCCACTCCTGGCCCTGGCCCAGCAGTCCGACTTCGACCTCAGCGACGCCCCGGTCGCGCCGCGCGCCGCGCCGGTCAATTTCGACAACCAGGTCGCCGCCGGAGTTCGATACCAATCGAGTGATTCCGCCCTTTTCGGTCGCTATGACGGGCTGCCCTATAAGGGGCTGTCGGGAACTCTCGATTTCAGTCTCAGGAGCGGCGACGCCTGGGACTCCGGCGGCACCCATTATTTCCGCGCCGAAGGCTCGGACATCACCGTCAATGGCCATGATCTGGCGCCGGACGCGTCGGCGTCGGTCAAATATGGCGAACAAGGTCTTTGGGGACTGAATGTCTTCTATCAGGGCATTTCCTATGTGCAATCGCTGAAGTTCCATTCCCTGTTGACGCCGTCGGGCGCGCTGCAGGTTGCGCCCTACAGCCTCGACCCGCTCTATAACCTGAACAACACCGCATTGGCGACCAATGCGCAGGGCGGCCCGCCGGCCGGCGCCCCGTTGGTAATCAACAACGCCAGAAACTTCGGAACCGCGACCTTCAGCGCCGTCACCACCAACCCCCTCACCGGGGCGGTGACCGGCGGCGGCGCCACCCCGGCGCAGATCCGCGCCGCCAACAATGCGGTGGCGTCGAGTATCGCCGCGATCGACAATCTGTCGCTACAATTCGTCGGCACGCAGCGGCAAAAGATCGGTATGGGTGGCGATTGGTCTCCCTTGACCGACTGGAGCTTCAATGCCTCCTTCGACCACGAACACAAGGAAGGCACCAAAGAAAACTCGATGGCGATGAACAACAAGGACAACGTCACCTACTTCCCGGAGCCGGTCAATTATGACGTCGATACCTACAAGGCGCAGGCCAAATACAACACTCCCGGTCTGCAGGGGGTGCTGAGCTACAGCTATTCCCGCTTTACCGACAATCACGGCAGCTTCAATACGCTGTTGCCCTGGGCTCCGGCGGTCGCCGACGGCCCGGGCTATGCCGGGACGTCCTATTCCCTGCCGCCCAGCAACGACGCGCATATGATCCGCGGCATGCTGGCCTATACCCTGACGCCGACCACCCGGATCAATCTCAATGCCGGCTATTCCCTGATGCAGAACAATTCGGGCTCGCCGTTGGGCTATATCGGCGCGCCGATCAATCCCTTCATCGGCAGCAATTACCAGGCACAGAATCAGAATCTGTTCGGCAATCTGGCGATTTCGTCGCGGCCGATAGCCGGCAGCGACATCCGCGTCAGCTACACCATCGACGACAAGCAGGACAACAGCACGCGCGTGTTCATACCGGCCTCCGCCGACGGCTCTACCAGCCATGGCGTGACCGCCCCCTATGGCATGATCGCCGCCGACGCCACCGGCACCAATGATGTACCGGTCGCCAATCTGCCGGTATCGCTGCTCACCCAGACCGCCAAGGCCGACGCCAGCTACGTCCTGACGCCCGGCACCAAGCTCAGCCTCAACTACGGCTATGTCGACAAGCAGCGCAACTATTCGGTCACCGACCATAATCACGAGAACAGTTTCGGCGCGCGGCTCAACAGCATGGTCGGCAATGAGATCACCGGATCGATCGGCCTTACCCATGCGGTCCGCACCGCCGACGCCTATCTGGCCAGCGGCGCCTGGTTCGCCAGCACCTTTACCGACACCAACAATCCGGGTCTCGGCATGTATTATCTGGCGGCGCGCACGCGCGACGAACTCAAAGCCAGCCTGAACTGGAGCCCCGACGCGTTCATTTCGGCCGGTTTGACGGCGAAATTCTATAATGACCACTATCCCGACTCGTTTTTCGGCGTGACAAACGATCACAAGCTGTCGGTCGGTCCCGATATCGCCTACACCCCCAGCAAGTCGGTCTCGGTGCAGGCCTATTACACCTATGAGGAAGTGTTCACCGACCAGAATTTCTCCAATACCAACAGCCCGACCGCCGCCTATGTTGATTGGACGCTCGGCAACAAGGACAGCATTCACATCGTGGGCGCCCGGCTGGAGTGGCAGCTCGACGAAAAGATCAAGCTGACCCTGAATGACGATCTGTCCTATGGCGCCACCGCCTTCGCCGAGGGTTATTCGCTGTTGGCGTCATCGACCGGAGCGCCGGTCTCGCAGACTCCCACCAATCTCGTTTCGGCCTTGCCGGATAACAAAACCATCACCAATTTCCTCGGCATCAAGGTCGACTATAAGATGCGCGACAATCTGACCCTGATCGGCAATTACGGTTTCGATCGGGCAGTGGCCAAGGACTATCTCTATGGTCAAACAGCCGGTCTCAACACCAGCGCCGGCGTCGCCTCCTTGCCCGGCGACGGCAATCCCAGCTATTCCGAGCAAATATTCATGGTTTCCGCCCGCTTGAAATGGTGATCCGCCGCCGCTTATGCTTGGGTCTCCGAGGATGAGCCGACAGACAGGGTCCGATGTGCGGAAGATTTGCCGTTACCACGCCGCCCGAGGCGATGCGCCAGCTGTTCGGCACCCGCAATCCGCTGCCCAACGCGCCGTCCCGCACCAATATCGCTCCCACCGATAGGGTCTTGGCAGTCCGCTTCGACGCCACCGATCGGCACCGTTCGCTCGATCTGCTGCGCTGGGGACTGGTGCCGCACTGGGCCAAGCAGATCGCCGGGCCGCCTCTGATCAACGCGCGGGCGGAAAGCCTGGCTGAGCGCCCGGCCTTTCGTCAGGCCTTCGAAAAACGGCGCTGCCTGATTCCGGCCGACGCCTTCTATGAGTGGCAGGCCGACAGAAAGCCGAAGCAGCCTTTCGCCATCCGCCGTGCCGACGGCGCCGTGATGGCGTTCGCCGGCCTTTGGGAAAATTGGCGGCAGCCCGACGGCAGCTGGCTGCGCAGCGTCGCCATCGTCACCACTACCGCCAATGCCGCCCTGGCCGTTTTGCATGACCGCATGCCGGTGCTCCTCGAACCGGCCGATTGGCCGGCCTGGCTGGGCGAGACGGGGGCGACGGCGGATGCGCTCCGTCCCCTGTTGCGACCCTGCCCGTCCGACGCACTCGTATTCTATCCGGTCAGCCGCGCCGTCAACAAGGTCGGCAACGAGGGTCCGGAGCTGTTGGCTCCCGAGCCTGCGTCGGCCTAACCTCAATTTTCCTTGCAGCTTGCCGCGCGGCGCCCTAAATCAGGCGCTCGCTTTTGCGGAGAAGTTTGATGGATAGGACTGCCACCGCCGGTTCCCTGTTGCGCTGCCTGGCGGAGACTCACCCGATCGAGCGGCCGTTCCACCATTGGCGGCCGCGCAGCATGCTCGACGGCGAAACCGCCCTGGCCTTGTCCCGCCTCGAGATCGCGGTACCGCGCGATCTCGATTTGTCGTCGGGGCGGCGCGAGACCAACAACAAGACAAGGATGTTCTTCGACGGCGATGGGCAGAAGCGCGAACCGGCGATGCGGGCGTTGGCCGAAGCGATGCAGTCGCCCGAGGTGGTAGCCGCCTGGGAGCAGACCTGCTCGATCGATTTGACCGGCACTTTTCTGCGAATCGAATATTGCCGCGATGTCGACGGTTTCTGGCTGGAACCGCATACCGATATTGGCGCCAAGCGGATCACCATCATGAATTTCCTGTCGGTCGGCGACCAGGCGGAAAGCTGGGGCACCGACATCTATGACAGCGATTTGCGCTTTCTCGAGTCAGTGCCGGGCGACTTCAATTGCGGCCTGATCTTCGTGCCCGGCACCAACAGCTATCACGGTTTCGAGCGGCGCCCGATCAAGGGCGTGCGGCGTTCCCTGATGCTGAACTATGTCGGCCCGGAATGGCGCTCGCGGCACGAACTATGTTTTCCCGACCGGCCCGTCAAATAGCGATATGCAGCGAGACGCGCCGCTCGGTGGGCAAACCGGTGTGCGATTAGGTCAGATCCTCTTTTTCAGATCGGCAAAAAATATCGCCATAAAACACTTCACCGGCGCCCCAACAACAGGCGCAATCTATTGAAATTGCCTGGAATAATGCCTTTCAAGCCGCTCCTGCCCCCACGATAAAGCCGTCGAGATCAGCCAGTACAGTACGGCTGCGGTCAGATACATGGTGAAGATCTGAAAAGTGCGCGCGGTGATCAATTGCGCCTGACGGAACAGCTCGGGAACCTGGATGGTGGCGGCCAGCGAGGTGTCCTTGACCAGGCTGATGAAGCTGTTGCCGAGCGGCGGCAACGCCACCCGCGCCGCCTGTGGCAGAATCACCAAACGCATCGACTGCGACCAGGTCAGCCCCAACGCCTTGGCGGCTTCCCACTGCCCTTTATCGACCGACGTGATGGCGGCGCGCAAAATCTCGCCGGTATAGCCGGCGACATTGAGGCTGAGACCGATCAGCGCCGAGGGAATCGGGTCGAGTCGCAGTCCGAATTGCGCCAGGCCGTAATAGATGATGAACAATTGCACCAATAGCGGTGTGCCGCGGATGAAAGAGACATAGAAGTGCGCCAGCAGACGCAGCGGCCGCTGCGAGGATAGCCGCATCAGGGCGATGACGAGCCCGAAGGCGAGACCGAAAATCATGCCGCCGAGACTGAGTTCTACAGTGTAACCGGCGCCTTTCAGGAGGAATGGCGCCGATTTCACGATCAAATCGAGGTCGATGAAATTCACGGCTTGGTCACATCGGCGGTGAACCATTTCTCGGAGATGCGCGCCAGACTGCCATCGGCGGCCAGCGAGGCAAGCGCCTGATCGAGCGCAGCCACCAGCTCAGGACTGCCCTTGCGGACGGCGATCGCCTGCTGCGTCGGCAGGATCGGCGGGCCCGTCGCCACCAGCCGCCCACCATATTGGCGGGTGACGTTGCCGACGATCAGCCGGTCGTTCAGCACTGCGTCGATGCGGCCGACCAGCAACTCCTGGTTGCGGGTAGCATCATCCTCATAGGTGCGGATGTCGGACTTGGGGGCGTGCTCGCGCAGCCATTGCTCGTGGTTGGTGCCGAGCAGCACGCCCACCCGTTTGCCGGCCAGATCATCCGGTCCCCTGATCTTGTCGGCGTCCGCTGCGCGCACGATCAACTGCAGGCCGGAGTAGGTATAGGGGCGTGAGAAATCATAGACTTTTCGGCGTTCGTCGGAGATCGTCACCTGGTTGACCACCACATCGAACCGCTGCACCTCGAGCGCCGCCAGGATTCCTTCCCATTTGCTGGGCAGGAATTGCGGCGCGAGACCCATGCGCGCCGCCACCGCCTTGGCGATATCCACGTCGAAACCGACCAGATCGCCATTTTCGGCCTGATAGCCGAACGGCGGATAAGTGCCCTCGAGGCCGATGCGCAAAACGCCGCGGGCGCGAATTGCCGCGAGCGAGTCCGCCGCCGCCGCCGGTGGCGGCCCCCCCAGCAACAACATCAGCAGAAAGGTGGCGCGCAGACGATCAGCGAATGTCATCACTGTTGTTCTCCCCTCACCCGGATCAGCCGCTTATTGAGGCGGCCGGCCAGCCAGTCGCCCACGCTTTGCATGCTTTGCACCAGCACGATCAGCACCAGCACAACCGCGATCATCACACCCAACTGAAAGCGCTGATAGCCATAGCGGATGCCGAGGTCGCCCAAGCCGCCGCCGCCTACCGCGCCGGCCATGGCGGAATAGCCGACCAGATTGACCAAGGTAATGGTGACTCCCGCGACGATACCCGGCCAGGATTCCGGCAGCAACACCTTGAAAACGATCTGCGCCGGCGACGCCCCCATCGCCTGCGCCGCCTCGATCAGGCCGTGGTCCACCTCGCGCAGCGAGGATTCCGCCAGCCGGGCGACAAAGGGCAAGGCGGCAACGGTCAGCGGCACGATGGCGGCCAAGGTGCCGATCGACGTGCCGACGATCAGGCGGGTAAACGGAATGATGGCGATCATCAGAATGATGAAAGGCGTCGAGCGAAAGCCGTTGACCAGCAGGCCGAGTAGCCGGTTGACCGAAGGATGCGGCAGCACATGGCCGCGCCCGGTGATCACCAGCACCACGCCGATCGGCACGCCGCCCAAGGTCGCCAGCAGTCCGGCGACGCCGACCATGAACAGGGTTTCCAACAGTCCGTCAAGCAACAGCGCGGTCATCGCCGACGACATGGCCGAGCACCTCCACATGCAATTGTCGGGAAAGCACGAATTCGATCGCCGAGTCGATCGCGGCCGGCGTACCGATCGCCTCGACGACGATGATACCGAACGGCAGGCCCTGGATATAGTCGACATTGGCCTGCAAGATATTCAGCAAAACGTCGAAGCGGCGCACCAGTTGGGCGATCACCGGCGTGTTGGCGTTGGGACCGGTGAAGGTCAGACGCAGAATGCGGTTGGTCCCCGGCACTGCGGTACCGGTCCAGGGCTGCAAGCGCTGGATCAGCCACTCCGGCAGGGCACGATCGACCAGATCGCGCACCAGACTGCGGGTGGCGGCCGCCTTGGGCGCGGTGAAAATATCGAACACCGGTCCCTGTTCGACCAGTTCGCCATGGTCGAGCACCGCGACACGGTCGCAAATCGCCTTGATCACCGGCATCTCGTGGGTAATCAGCAGAATGGTCAGCGCGAACTGGCGATTGATGCTCTTGAGCAGCGCCAGGATCGATTGGCTGGTCTCCGGATCGAGCGCCGAGGTGGCCTCGTCGCACAGCAGCACCGCTGGTTTGGACGCCAGCGCGCGGGCGATCGCCACCCGCTGCTTTTGTCCGCCCGACAATTGCGACGGATAGGCCGAGCTTTTGTCCTTGAGCCCGACCAAATCGAGCAGGGGAGCGACTTCGCGGGCAATTTGGGCACGGCTGGCGCCGGCCAACTCGAGCGGCAAGGCGACATTACCCCAAACCGTGCGCGACGACAGCAGGTTGAAATGCTGGAAGATCATGCCGATCCGCCGCCGCGCCGATCGCAGTTCGACGCCCGACAAGGCGGTGATCTCGGCGCCGTCGACGAACACCCGCCCGGCATTGGGCCGTTCCAGCAAATTGACGCAGCGCACAAGCGTGCTTTTGCCGGCGCCGGAGCGGCCGATGATGCCGAATATTTCACCGCGGTCCACCGTGAGCGACAAATCGCGCAGGACGGGTTGGTCGGTGCCGCCGAAGCTTTTCTGCAGCCCCTCGATCTCGATCATCGCCCGACCCCGATGACCGCAGGAAGACACGGGCAGTGGCCAAGTCCGCCACGCCATTTTAGCAATAATGGCGAAATTATATCGAAAATCGACACAGATACGTCGCAACCCCCCGTAAAACCGGCCCCATCCCGGTTGGCACGCTTTGTGAAATGGGAAAAGTCGTGAAAAGCGTGAAACCGGGGCAATGATCGATCATCGCCCGTTCCCTCTGACGTTAAGGAGTTTATCATGTCGGTACAATAGTCCAGCCTCGATCGCCGGACCCATTCGGCCATTTTTCTGGCCAGTTTGATCATCGCCATCAGCCTGCTGGGCAGCGTCGTTGCCGGCTTCGGCCCGGTCGCCTTGCCGCTGACAGTGGTCGACGCAATTCCTGAAATTCTGGTACAAGGCTGATCGGCGCCAAGCCGGCGGATCAAGGGGGCAACATGGCGGTGACGTCTGGCATCGGATGGAAGAGCGCGCAGCCGAGCCGCGGACTGATCGCCGGGCTGCTGGTGGTGGTAATGGCGGCCGGCGCCGTCGCGTTATGGCAAATCCGGCGTACCGCGCCGGCCACCACCGGCGCCGGCAAGGCCACTGCGCTCACCGTCACGGTGGCGCCGGTCGAACGCGGCCGCATGAAGCGCACGCTGCTGGTGACCGGCTCACTGGCTGCGCGCGACGAGCTGCCGATCGGCACCGAAACCAGCGGCCTGGCGCTGGCCGAAATCCTGGTGGACATAGGCGATCATGTGCGGCAAGGCCAGCTCTTGGCCCGCTTCGATGATCGGGTGCTGCGCGCACAGCTGCTGCAAGCCGAGGCGGCATTGCGCGAAGCCCAGGCCAACAGCGCCGAAGCCACCGCCAATGCCCGGCGCGCCGAGGAATTGATCAAAGCCGGCTGGATCAGTGGCAAGGATTATGACAACCGCCGCGCCACCCAACTGACCATGCAGGCCCGGGTCGGCGTCGCCCAGGCCAATCTGGCGCTGGCCTCGGCGAAACTGCAGCAAGCAGAGGTGCGGGCACCCTCGGACGGCACCATAAATGCGCGCGGTGCTCATCTGGGCGCGGTACCTACACCGGGCGGTGGCGAGCTGTTTCGCCTGATCCGCGACGACCATATCGAACTGGTCGCCGAGGTGCCGGAAGCCGAAATCGGGCAAATACGGGTCGGACAGAATGTCCAACTCACAATCGATGGCGGCAGCGCCCATGCCGACAGCATCAGCGGACGGGTCCGGCTGGTCGAGCCTTCGGTCGATGTCAGAACCCGACTCGGCCGACTCCGCATCGAGGTTGAGAAGGGTGGCCTGGCCCTGCCCGGCATGTTCGTCAGCGGCCGCGTCGGGCTGGGGGACAGCGATGTTCTCCAGGTGCCGGAAAAGGCGGTGGTCTATCAGGACGGCAAGCCGCTGCTGTTCGTCATCGATGCCGACGGCAAGGCCGACTCCCGCACTGTGTCCCTGGGCGCGCGCGCCCAAGGCCGCATCGCTGTGCTGTCCGGCGTCGGCGTCGGCGAGCGGGTAGCGCTGCAGGGCGCCGGCTATCTCAAGAACGGCGACCGGGTCAGCATCAGCGAGCCCGCCACCGAGGCCGACGCCAGAACCGGCGTCGCCACGCCATGAATTCGGGACCGCCCTTAAACAATATTTCGGCCTTGGCGATCCGCCACCCGATTCCGCCCATCGTGCTGTTCGTGGTGCTGTTGTTTGCCGGACTGGCCGCCTTTTTCACACTCGATATCGCCGACTCACCGGACATCGATTTTCCGGTGGTGACGGTGACCGTACTGCGTCCCGGTGCTGCGCCCACCGAACTGGAAACCCAGGTCACCAAGAAGATCGAGAACGCGGTCGGCAATATCGAGGGATTGGACCATGTCAGCTCGACCATCATCGACAGTTCGTCCTTGACGACATTGGAATTCAAGGTCGGCTACAACACCGATCGCGCCGTCAACGACGTGCGCGACAGGGTGGCCCGCGTCCGCCCGGAACTGCCGCAGGATATCTACGAGCCGCAAGTGGTCCGCCAGAACGCCACCGGCGGCGAAATCCTGATCTACAACATCACCTCGTCCAAGCGCTCGATCGAGCAGCTGTCCTGGCTGGTCGACAATGACATCACGCGGGCGCTGAACCGGGTGCAGGGCGTCGGGCTGGTCGAACGCTTCGGCGGCCAGACCCGGGAAATCCGCGTCAATCTCGATCCGGCGCGGCTGATGGCGGCCGGCGTCACCGCGCTCGACGTCAATGACCAGCTGAAGGACCTCAATCTCGATCTGCCGGGCGGGCGCGGCAATGTCGGTCTGGCCGAACAGTCGATCCGCACACTCGGCGCGGCCGGCTCGCTAGAGCAGCTGGCTCAGACCGGAATCAGCCTGCCCAACGGCGGCAAGGTACGCCTCAAGGAACTGGGTGAGGTCATCGACGGCAGTTCCGAGCTGCGCTATGTATCCAGCCTCGATGGCGTTCCGAGCCTTGGGTTCGCCATCACGCGCGCGCCGAAATCGTCCGATGTCAGGGTGGCCGACGGCGTCGCCAAAGTGGTCGGCCAGCTGCAGAAGGATTATCCCGACGTCGAATTCAAGCTGGTGCTGGATTTCGTCAAGAATACCCGCGAAAGCTTCTATGCCTCGGTCGAGGCGCTGGCGCTCGGCACCCTGCTGGCGGTCAGCGTGGTGTGGTGGTTCTTGAAGGACGCGCGCGCCACGCTGATTTCTTCGCTGGCCATGCCGCTCTCGACCATCCCGACCTTTCTGGTGATGCAATGGCTGGGATTCACCCTCAATTTCATCACCATGCTGGCCTTGGCGCTGGTGGTCGGCATCCTGGTCGACGACGCCATCGTCGAAATCGAGAATATCGTCCGCCATATCCGCATGGGCAAGCGGCCCTTTCAGGCGTCCCAGGAAGCGGCGCAGGAGATCGGGCTGGCGGTGATCGCCACCACCATGACGATCGTCGCGGTGTTCGTGCCGGTCTCCTTCATGCCAGGCATCCCCGGTCAATATTTCCGTTCCTTCGGCATCACCGTCGCCGTCGCCGTGCTGTTCTCCCTGTTGGTGGCCCGCCTGATCACACCCTTGATGGCAGCCTATCTGTTGAAACCGCAGCAGAAGGAGCATGCGGCGCCGGCATGGATGGACTTCTATCTGCGGCTGCTTGGCTGGTGTCTGGGCCATCGCCGCTGGACCATCGTCTGCGGGGTGCTGTTCTTCGTTCTTTCGCTTGGCGTCGCCGCCCTGTTGCCGTCCGGCTTCCTGCCCAATTCCGATCAAGGCTTTTGCCTGCTCGAACTGCAATTGCCGCCGGGCGCCACGCTCGCCGATACCGACGCGGTCAATCAGCGGGTCACGGCGCTGATGAGGGCGCGGCCGGAAGTGAGATCGGTGTGGGCGCGCGCCGGGCGTGGCGGCCGGGTGCAAATGGGCCGGATTTTCGTGCTGCTGGTCGATCGCAGCCAAAGACGGCTCAGCCGCAAGAGCTTCGAGGCGGTGATGGAGCCCGAGCTGAAAAAGATCCCCGGCGTGCATATCGGCTTTAACGCCACCGATGGATTCGGCAGCCGCGATGTCAGCCTGCTGCTGACCTCGAACGACGGCGCCGTGCTGGAGAAAACCGCCGACGCCGTGCGCCGGCAGATGCAAACACTGCCCTTCCTCGGCAATGTCACCTCGTCCTCCCCCTTGCAGCGGCCCGAGATAGTGATCACGCCGCGCCAGGATTTGGCGGCCGACCAGGGCGTTTCGGTGATGGCGATCGCGCAGGTGGCCAAGATCGCCACCCTGGGCGAGATCGACACCAACAGCGCCAAATTCAACCTTGCCGACCGGCAGGTGCCGATTCGCGTCCAGATCGACCCGAAATGGCGCGATGATCTCGATATCATTGCCAATCTGCGAGTGCGCACCGGCTCCGGCGCGCTGTTGCCGTTGAATTCGGTGGCGGATATCGGCATGGGATCGTCGGCAGCCGAGATCGACCGTTTCGACCGCGCCCGCAAAGTGGCGGTGGAGGCGGATCTGCATGGCAAAGATCTGGGCGACGCCATGAAGGAGATCAATCAGCTGCCGGCGCTCAGCAACTTGCCGGCCAGCGTCGGCCGCCCCAGCTATGGCGATTCCGAACAGATGCAGATCATGTTCGTTGGCTTTGCGGTGGCATTGTTGACCGGCATACTGCTCAATCTGGCGGTGCTGACCCTGCTGTTCCGCAATTTCTTCCAGCCGATAACCATCATGACATCGCTGCCGCTGAGCCTGGGCGGGGCTTTTGCCGCCTTGCTGGCGTCGCGCCTGTCGCTCTCGCTGCCGGCTTTGATCGGCATCATCATGCTGATGGGGATCGTCACCAAGAATTCGATCCTGTTGGTCGAGTATGCGGTGATGGCACGGCGCGACCGCGGCATGGACCGGCTTCACGCGCTGATGGATGCCGGCGCCAAGCGGGCCCGGCCGATCCTGATGACCACCATCGCGATGATTGCCGGCATGCTGCCGATCGCCCTGGGTTTTGGCAATGATTCGGACTTCCGCCAGCCGATGGCGGTGGCGGTGGTGGGCGGACTGGTATCCTCGACCTTGCTGTCGCTGCTGTTTATTCCGGTGATGTTCACTGTGCTCGACGACATCGAAGGTTGGCTGGTACCGAAATTGAGCCGCTGGACGACGCCAAAGGAGGCGGCTGTGCCGAACGCGGCGGCGCCCGGTGAATGAGTTGAGCTAGCTATCCTTTAACGCCGCCAGCAGGGCAGCCAGATGGCGGTCGGACTCCCAATGTCCGCCGTTGTCCCAACCCAGCCGCACGATCACCGCGTGCACCGACGGAACGATCACCAACAGCTGGCCGTTATGTCCCTCGGCCATGGTGAGGTCGGCCGGACAATGCGGCAGACGCAAGGGGTCCGCCCTGTCGCCGTCGCTGTTCAACCAGAACTGCCGGGCATAGGCCAGCGTCTTGCCGTCCGCCGTCACGGCTGGCCTTTGCGAGGCTGCCACCCAGTCGGCTGACAGGAGCCTCTGCCAGCCGAGCACCCCCTTATTGAGATAGATCAGCCCGAAGCGGGCCCAATCGCGCGCCGTCATATAAAGGTACGAACTGCCGACCGGGGTACCGGCGGTGTCGGGCTCGAATATTGCGCTGGTCATGCCGGCCGGCTCGAACAGATGAGTCCGCGCATAGTCATAGGTGGCGGCCAGCGAACCGCCGGCGGCCTCCCGCACGACGCCGCTGAGAATATTGGCCGTGCCGGACGAATAGGACCAGCGCGTGCCGGGCACTGCTGCAATCGGCTGACGCGCTGCATAGGCGGCCATGTCGTCTTCGCGGTAGAGCATCTGCGTGGCGTCGTCGCCGGGCTCATAGGTCTCGTCGAATTTTAGCCCGCTGGTCATGTCGAGCAGCTGCCGCAGTGTAATGTCGCGCCGTCCGTCGTCCGCCTGTCGCCAGACCGGCAGCGGCACCGGCGCGTCGAGCGCCAGCCGGCCGCTATCGACCAGCGTGCCGATCAGGGCAGAAGTTACGCTTTTGCTCATCGACCAGCCCAGCATCTCACTGTCGGCGGAAAACCCCGGCGCGTAGCGCTCGGCCACCACCCGCCCGCGATGCACGAGGACGATGGCGCGGGTGTCGACGCCGGCGGATTGGACGAATGCCTGATCGAGCGCCGCGGCGATAGCATCGGACGCCACCGGCTCGACCGCGTCGCCAGTCGGCCAGATTTGCGAACGCGCCCGCCGCGACATCGGTTGTATGCCATCGGCCTGACGCAGCAGCGCCGGAACGCCGCCGGCGCCCACCAACGTACAGCCCAGTCCGGGACGATAGAGCGCACTGCGCCGCGCCACGCCGAACAGACTGGCGGTGGCAAGCCCGCTCGAGCGATCGACGGCAGTTTTGGCAAAGCGCAGCACGGGATTGGCGGGCAATATATCGTCACGCAACACCGGCTCGACGTCGCGGCCGGAAACAAACACGCCGGCGCAAAGCATCTGCGCGGCGTAGGCGGCGGCGATCCCCGGTCCAGTTCGAACCAAAGTAGCATAGGGCGACAATGCAGCGACAGACAACAGCAGTAAAAGGCTCAGGCCAGCCATCCAGAAAATCCGTCGCAGTCGCATGATTTCGAGTCCCGATCGCCGGAATTGCACGCACAATATGCCATCATCGGTGACCGATTTTCGGCCACGACAACAGTGTTATTGCTACAATACCGTCATTTGGGGGATACTCGCGACGATCGCATTAGGGAACAGAGGCAGATTCGGCAATGCACACTTTCCCGTTCACGTCTTTGGCGACGCTGATCTCTCTCGCAGTGTTTTTCTGGACCAGTATTCTGGTCGCCGCGGCGCGGAAAAGATATAGCGTACCGGCACCGGCGGTCGTCGGTAACGAAATGTTCGAGCGTTGTTTTCGCGTACAGATGAACACCCTCGAACAATTGACCCTGTTGGTTCCGGTGCTTTGGCTGTGTGCGCTGTGGGTGGGCGACCTCTACGCTGCGGCAGGTGGTATCATCTGGTCGCTGGGACGCGTGGTGTATGCCACCGCCTATCGCCAGGATCCCAAGAAGCGCGGTCCAGGTTTCCTGATTACTTTGTCGGCGACGATGGCGATGGCGGCGGCGGTTGTCATTTTTGTCGTCCGCAGCATGATCTAGCCGATGAACCTCAAGGAACTGGCGGCGCAACTCGGCCTGTCGAAAGCGACAGTGTCGCGCGCCCTTGCCGGACACCCCGACATCAGCCTGCAGACCAGGCAGCGTGTACAAGCGGCGGCAGAGGCGGCCAGTTACACACCGGCGGCGACCGCCCTCAATCTGCGTGCCGGCAAAAGCGGAGCGATCGGCGTGGTGCTGCCCAACACCCAGACCCCGTTCGAGCATTCGTTCCATTCCGAACTGGTTTCCGGGCTGGCCGAGAAGGCCGCCGAAGTCAATCTCGATCTGGTGATCGCCGTGCCGCCGCCGGAAGGCGACGAAATCATGGCGATCAAACGTCTGGTCGAAGGGCGTCGCGTCGACAGCATCGTCATCACCCGCACACGGGTGGTGGATGAGCGGGTCGATTATCTGCTGGCACGCGGCTTTCCTTTCGCCAGCCTGGGCCGCACCTCGCAATCGGACAAGCACCCATGGCTCGATTTCGACGGTCATCTGGCGATGTTGACCGCCACCAGGCGTTTGGTCGCGCTTGGTCATCGCCGCATCGCCTATCTGGGCGCGCCTGCCGTCTATTTGTTCGCCGGCCACCGTTTGTCGGGATACAGGGCCGGTCTGACCGAGGCGCAAATCCCGCTCGACCCCGCGATCGAGAAAATCGCCGAACTGATCGACGATGTCGCAACCTTACCGATCGCCGCGCTGTTGGCCGCCGACCCCAGCATCACGGCGATTCTATGCGCCACCGACGCCATGGCGATCAGTGCCCTCAACGCCATCCGCCAGATCGGCAAGCAAGGTGGACGCGACATCAGCGTGATCGGCTATGGCGATCTGCCCTATGCCGCCCACACCGATCCGCCGCTCACCACCACCACCCTGATGAGCCACGCCGCCGGCCGGCGAATAATCGAGTTGCTGGTGAAGCATGTGAAGGGCGAGCCGACCGCCACCTTGCAGGAGTTGTGGCCGCCTCAATTGCTGCGGCGGCAGTCTGATCGTCCCCCGGTGTCGCAGACGCTGGCGGCGGCACCCTAGCTGGGTACGGATAAACCAATTTCCGTACCCTGCTAAATCAGGTTTGCAGTCGACATCGGCAATTGCGTCACGCGTTGACCGGTCAGCGCGAACACGGCATTGGCCAAAGCCGGCCCCAAGGGCGGCACGCCCGGTTCGCCGACCCCGCTGGGATGGGCCGAGGACGGCACGATATGGACCTCCACTTTCGGCATGTCGCTGATCCGCAGCGGCAGATAGCTGTCGAAATTGGCCTGGTCGACATGGCCGTCAGTCAGGGTGATCTGATCCCGCAGCACCGCGCCCAGGGCAAAGCCGATGCCGCCTTCCATCTGCGCCACGACCTGGTCGGGGTTCACGGCTATCCCGCAATCGACCGCGCAAACCACCCGATCGAGCTTGATCTTGCCGTCCTTGCCCTTGCTGACCTCCACCACCTGCGCGACAAAGCTGCCGAACGATGCGGCGACGGCAATGCCGCGCGCGCGTCCCGCCGCCGGCTTCCGGTCCCAGCCGGCGCGCTCCGCCGCCAGCCGCAGCACGGCGGCCAGACGCGGCTCGCCCTGCAGCAGAGCCAACCGGTAGACGAGCGGGTCCTGACCGGCGGCCTGCGCCAGCCCGTCGATGAAGGTCTCGACGGCATAAGCCGTATGAGAATGCCCGACCGAACGCCACCACAGCACCGGCAGGGCCGATTTGGTGCTATGCAGATCGACGGTCACGTTGGCGATGTCATAGGGCTGGTCGGCGGCGCCCTCGACGCTGGTGCCGTCGATGCCGCCTTTGACGGCAAAGCTTTCGAAGGCGGTGCCGGCCATGATCGACTGGCCGACGATGCGATGTTGCCACGCCACCACCCGCCCCTGGGCATCCAAACCGGCCCGCATTTTATGATAATACATCGGCCGATAGCGACCGCCGGTAATGTCGTCCTCGCGCGTCCATAGCAGTTGCACCGGGTATCTTCCACCGGTCGCCTTGAGCACCGAGGCCGCTTCCGCGATATAGTCGCTGGTGGGGGTGGCGCGTCGGCCAAAACTGCCGCCGGCCCATTGCGTGTTGATCTTGACTTGTTCGGGTTTCAACCCCAGCACAGCGGCCGCCACCGCCTGGTCGACCGTCTGAAATTGCGAGCCAGCCCAGATCTGGGCGCCGCCGTCGGTCATTTCGATCACGGCGTTGAGCGGCTCCATCGGCGCATGGGCGAGATAGGGAAACACATAGTCGGCCTCGATGATTTTCGCCGCCCCGGCGAGCGCCGCGGCGCTGTCGCCCTTGACCTTCGCCGACGTGCCCGGGCCCGCCGCCAAGGACTTATAGTCGGCGAGGATATCTTGGCTCGAACGCTGTTCGGCGTGCGCGTCGTCCCACAGGATTTTAAGCTGCAGGCGGCCCTGGTTGGCCGACCAGCTGTCACGCGCCAGCACGGCGATACCGGTCGGCACCTGCACGACTTCGACCACACCGGCAACCGCCAGGGCCGCCGTGGCATCGAAGGATTTGACCACACCACCGAATCGTGGCGACCGGGCGATCACCGCGCGGACCATGTTGGGGCGCCGGATATCGAGGCCGAATTTGGCTTGGCCGGTGGTCTTGCCCAGCGAATCGACGCGGCGCGCCCGGCTGGTACCAATCAGGGTGAAATGCTTGGGGTCCTTGAGATGGACGCTGTCGGGTACAGGTTGCTGCGCCGCCTTGGCCGCAAGATCGCCGAAGCTTGCCCGCCGTTTGGCTTTGTGCGCGATCACCACGCCACCCGCGACGCTGATATCGCTGGCCGGGACCTGCCATTCCGCGGCCGCCGCCGCCACCAGCATGGCCCGCGCCGCGGCGCCGGAATAGCGCAATTCGTCCCATGAATTATTGACGCTGGAGGAGCCGCCGGTGCCCTGCATGCCGAAGGCGTGATTGGCGTAGAGCGGAACCTGCGCCGGGGCGAATTCGATGTGGATTTGGTTCCAATCGGCGTCCAATTCCTCGGCGGCGATGGTGGCGAGGCCGGTGGCGATGCCCTGGCCCATGTCGAGATGCTTGATCACCACGGTGACTTTGTTGTCAGGCGTGATGCGCACGAACGCCATCGGATCCGTGACGAAGGCGGCCGTTGCCGCTGCTTCGCCGTCGGCGCGGGCGATATGTGCCAGCGACCCGATCGCCAGTACGCCGGTCGAGGCCGCCATCAATTTCATAAAGCTGCGGCGTGACGGCGTGAGCGGCACAAAATTGGTCGGGATATGCATGGCTCAGCTCCTCAAATTGGCGGCAGCCGTGTGAATCGCGGCGCGGATACGCTGATAGGTGGCGCAGCGGCAGACATTGCCGTCCATGGCGCCGTCGATATCGGCATCGCTGGGCTTCGGCTGGCCGGTCAGCAGGGCGATCGCCGACATGACCTGCCCGGATTGGCAATAGCCGCATTGGACGACATCGAGTTTTTTCCAGGCGCTTTGCACCGCTGCGGCAACTTTGCCGGACACGCCTTCGATGGTGACAATCTGCCGTCCGGCGGCGTCGCCCAGCGTGATCTGGCAGGAACGGGTCGGCGTCCCGTCGATATGCACGGTACAGGCGCCGCAGGCGCCGATCCCGCAACCGAATTTGGTGCCGGTCAAATCGAGATAATCGCGCAACGCCCACAGCAGCGGCATGGCAGGAACTGCGTCCACGCTGTGCGCTTGGCCATTGACGGTCAGTTCAATCATGCGTTTCTCCTCCGGTCAAACAGATCAAAAATCGTCCTCGGCCAGTCGGTCGATCAGCGCACTATAGGCGATCATTGCCTGCTGCGACGACTTGCCCCGCAGACTCGCCCAGGCGTCATATTTGGCGCGCCCGACCAGATCGACGAAGCCGGGCTGCTCGCCTTGCACGTCGCCCAAAGTCGCCTGCTTGTAGAGGGCGTAGATCCTGAGCAAGGTGGGGTTGTCGGGGCGATTGGACAAGGTCTTCGATCTGGCTACCGCCTGCTCGAAACGATCCTTCACGTCATCCACCTTGGTCCCTCCGACAGGCCAACAAAACTCTGGAGTTTGCTGCCTCAGACTATATCGTTATGGCGGTCATGTCTTGTGCTTCGCCGATCCGCCTGCAACTGATTGTTCATGGACCGCGCTGAAATCGTCGTCGTCGGCGCCGGGGTAATCGGTCTGGCGATCGCGCGAAGGCTCGCCGCTTCCGGCCGCGAGGTCGTGATTCTCGAAGCCGAAGACCATTTCGGCGCCCACACCTCGTCCCGCAACAGCGAAGTGATCCATGCGGGTCTCTATTACCCGACCGGCTCCTGGAAAGCCCGCCTGTGCGTGGCCGGCCGGCAGCAGCTCTATGGCTATTGCGTCGACCATGGCATCGCGCATCGCCGCTGCGGCAAAGTGATCGTCGCCAGCCATGCCGGTCAGCGCGGCGCTCTCGAGGCTCTGGCGCGCCAGGGCCTCGAAAATGGCGTGCAGGATCTGCAAAAATTGTCGGGCGCGGCGGTCACCGCGCTCGAACCGGCCTTGCATGCGGATTGCGGTCTGTTGTCGCCGTCGACCGGCATCGTCGACAGCCACGGACTGATGCTGTCGCTGCTGGGCGAGGCCACCAAACAAGGTGCGGTGATCGCCTATCGCACGCGGGTCGATGATCTGGCGGCGGTGCGCGGGCGGGTCGAAATCCGGATCGATGGCGATGTCGAGCCCAGCCTTTCGGCCGCTCTGGTGATCAATGCCGCCGGTCTTGGCGCCCCCGCGCTGGCGGCAAAACTGCGGCATGGCGCCGCGCCGAAGGTGCCGCGCCAATGGCTGGCGCGCGGCAATTACTTTGCGCTGAGAGGTCGGGCGCCGTTCCGCCATCTGGTCTACCCGCTGCCGGAGCCGGGCGGCCTGGGCGTGCATCTGACCCTCGATCTGGCCGGCCAGGCCCGCTTCGGACCCGATGTCGAGTGGATCGAAAGCGTCGATTATCGTGTCGACGAAAGCCGCGTCGGACAGTTCACCGACGCCATACGGACCTATTGGCCGGATTTGCCGGAGGATGCCTTGCAGCCGGCCTATGCCGGCATCCGGCCGAAATTGTCGGGTCCGGGCATGCCGGCCGCCGATTTTCGCATCGACGGCGCTGCAGTGCATGGCATGCGGTCGGTCATTCATCTGTTCGGAATCGAAAGCCCCGGTTTGACCGCGGCGCTGGCGATCGCCGATCATGTCGCACTTCTGGCGGCCGACATGCTGGATTAGGCGGCTGCCGAGACGCCCAAGTCCTCAGAACGTCGCGGCAACGGTTCCGAAAAACATCCGCGGCGCCAAGGGATAGGCGGTGAAGTTGCCCGACGCAGCCCCGGTAATGGTGGACCAGCCCTTCTCATCATTGAGGTTGGTGACGTTCAGGCTGAATTTGATCGAGCGGGGCTGGTTGTCCCAGAACGCCTGTCGCAGCGTATAGGCTGCCTCCAGACCCATCACGAAAATGCCGCCGACCGACTGATCATTGGTGAAGGTGGCATAACGGCTGCCGATATAGTCGCCGGTGACCTGCCCTTCCCAGGGGCCGTACGTGACGCTCAGCACCGCCTTGTCGGTCCATTTCGGATCGCCCGCGACGATCTTGCCGGCCGTCGACACATATTTGCCGGTGGCGCAGGTGCCGGCGGCACCGACGGTGCTGCAGTAATTCGAGCCATAGGTCGAATCATTATAGGAGATCCCGTCATAAAGGGTGACGTGATCGCCGAAATGCAGGGTGGCGGCCAGATCGACGCCATTGGTCGTAACGCCGCCGACATTGACGAGCAGAGTCTGCGGAGCGGTGAAATTGCCGAGGATGCTTATACCGGTTGTCGCGTTGCTGGTGATGTTCAGCAGGCGGTTGGAAAAATTCACATGGTAATATTCCACCTGGCCCTCAACCCCGGTCAGGGTGCCAACGCCGAGGTCATGCTTGAAGCGATAGCCCGCTTCATAAACCCAAGCGCTCTCGGGATGACTATTGGTCTTGAACTGATCGAAAGTCCCCTGGCTTTGCGTGCTCCAGGCGGACAGGCCACCCGCGCCATAATTGATCAGCTGATGCAGATTTTTCTGCACATTGAAGAACAGGTGATCATCGTGGGTCACGTCATAAATCGCGCCGAGCTGGGGCAGGAAATAATTGCGGCTGTCAATCGACCCATCCGGCAAGGGAGTGCCGGGCTGTTGGACGATGAAATCACCGGTGGCCCATTGCAGGGTGGATTTGAAACCGGCCGAAACCAGCAGATCCGGCAGAGCCTGCCATTGGTCTTGCAGGTGATATTGCAGATCCTGGGTCGTCGAGTGGAAGCCATATTGCGTAATCGCCGTATTTCCGAGCGTTGCCGCTGATTTGAGCAGCGCCAGAGCCGCCGAGCCGGAGATTGTACTGGGGGTGGAAGGTACGTCGTAAGGGGAGAGGTCACTATTGACCGTCGAAAAGGGATACCAGCGCCGCATCTGGTCGGCGAAGTTGTTTTCGAACCACAGGCCGGTCGTGATCGAATGCTTATCAAGCTCCCAATCCAGATGGGAAATATAGCCGCTGCGGTCGATGGTATATTCGGTGGTGCGGACGGCAATGCCACTGCCGCCATAGTCATTGACGACCTGCTGGGGGGTCAAACCGGCGAAATAGGACTGGGACGCGGTCCCGCCGACCGGAAGGTAGGTGGGAACCGACGCATTCGCCGGACCGCCAACGACGCCGCGGCCGCGGCTGTTCTGGAAATAGCCCTGATTGGTCCATTTGATATCGTCGGTTACCGTCCATTCATGTTTGGCGTAGACCAGTTCGTCCTCGCGCTGCTCGGCGCTGAAATAATTCGGGAAATAATTGCCGCGTGACCCCTTTTGCGGATTCAGGCTCGGCGAGCCGGCGACATAGGCCTCATAACTGGCGAGGTTCGGGTAGGCGAAGGGCCGCGTATAGGGTGCATTGGCCGTATTCGGCCCGAGCGTAATGCTGTCCTCGTTCGGATTAGTATGCTGGGAATAATCGCCAAACAGGGTCACTCTGCCATAGGCGCCCTCATGGATGAATTTGGCATTGACCTGATCGCCGCCCTGCCGGCCGTCGAAATCCCAGGCCTTCGCCTGCTGATGCAGAAAAGCGACATCGGCGTAGCTGTTGAAGCCGATATTGCCGGTGTCGAAGCGGGCGAAAGTACGGATGGCGTCATAGGATCCGACGCTCTGGTCGACTTGGCCGCCCATTTGCTTGAGCGGATCGCTGGTGAAGGTCTCGATCGCGCCGCCCAGATTGCTGGTCGAGGCGATGCCGACGGCGCCGGCGCCAGTGGCCAGATTGACGAGAGAGACAGTCTCGGAGATGACCGCACGCGACAGGCCGAGGCCGTTCCATTCGCCATATTGCCCGTCGCCCAGCGGTACGCCGTCCAGCGTATAGCCCAATTGCTGCGCGTTGAAGCCGTGAATATACAGCGACTGGTTCTGTTCGTTGGCGCCCCACGGATCGGCGGTCAAAAACACTACGCCAGGCAGGGTTTCGATCGCCTTCAGCGGGTTCAGGCCGGGCAACAGGGCCTGGATCTCGGCGCCGCCCAGAGTGACCGACGAGCGCGTCGCCCTGCTGTCGATCACCACGATCGTGTTGGCATCGCCGACCGTATCGGCCGTCGCATCGGCCCAAACCACGCCGGACAGAGTCAGGCCGACCAATGTGGTGCTCAGGTGAAGCGTTCTTTTCAACGCGCTCTTTTTTACAATAGTCATGGCAACCCCCATCGCCGCCTGTGAAAAAGCGTCGGAAAAGTTCAACTAATCCGTCGCGGCGAGGGGAAATTAAGTGAGCTGCACCTCTTGTGGAGTTACACTTTTGTGATTTCGTATCTTCGGCACAGTATGATTTTTTTGGATCTCGATCTCAGCGGCCGACTGGTAAGGGATGGATAGCCAGCGATCATTGCAGCGGCAGCGCGGTGAGTTCGGCGCCGGGCAAAGGCAGTTTCATCAGCGCGGCGAGGGTGGGCGCAATGCGTCGCATGTCGATATCGCCGAAATCATGCCCGGCCGCAACACCGGGCCCGACCAGGAAAAACGACGAGCGCATTTCAGGCATGTCGGGAAGGTAACCATGCATTCCCAAATTTGTGGGAGGGGCCACCAGCGGCGGGCTGAAGCTGGTGCCGAGCTCGAATCCGGTTTTGAACGACACAAAAAAAGCGGCGTCGGGGAAGCCGCCGGCGGCTTTGAGCGCCGATTGGTCCAGCACGCGGTCGACGAAATTCTCGGGAGACTTGGTCAAATCGGCCAGCAAATCCGCCACCTGTCGGCGGGTGGCGGCATCGCCAGGGTCCTTCAGCATGATCGCGGCAGCACCGCCGGCCGGCCAGGGCATCGCCTTCCAGTCCTTGATCTTTTTGTCGTCGTCCAGGCTGAACAGGCCGGCGGCAAGAAAGGCGGCGCAAAGATTGACGTCGTGGTCGACCTTGGCGAAACCATGATCGGAGACCACAGCGACCACAGCGCGCCCCGGCGCCAGATCTTGTGCGGCGGCGCGCAATTGGCCGACCAGCTTGTCCAGACGTTCGAGCACCTGGTTGGCGGCCGGGCTGAACGGCCCCGATTTGTGTTGTTCGGTGTCCAATCCGGTCAGATAGACGGTAATGAAATCGGGATGCTTCTTTTGCATCAGGCGCAGCGCGAAGCGGGTACGGATTTCGTCCTCGGCAATTGTTTCCTGCATGCCGCCCGGATAGGAACCCAACTGGGCCGTCAGTTCCTGCTCCAGACCCGGCGTCGCCAGCGCGCGCTGCAGCTTGAGATCGTCGTCCATCCCGGTGCGCCAGATTTGCGGCAGATTATAACGGATATGGGCGCCCACCGTGACCGGCCAATAGACATTGGCGGTCACCCATCCGGCGGCACTGGCGGCGTCCCACAAGGTCGGCAGCCGAATATCTTCGGCATACCAATACCAGCCTTGCTGGTTGCGGTAGAGCGGGTCAAAGGTTGTGTTGGCAAGGATGCCGTGACGCGCGGGTACCGCGCCGGTCACCAGCGTGGTGTGGCTGGGGTAGGTCAAGCTCGGCAGCACACCGATGACGCCGCTCGCGTAGCTGCCATCCCGCGTCAGAGCGCGCAGATTAGGGAGGTCGAGCCCATGTCGCGCCGCGTCCAAGACGGCTTCGGGTTTCAGCCCGTCGATGGAAATCAGCACAATCAGCGGCTTTTGGCCAGCGGCGGCATGGCAGCCCCACAATAGGCCAAGTATGGCGATCCATTTACGCATGCCAGCTCAACTCCGCGCTCGACTCCGCCTTATCCTAGGACCGGATGGCCAAGCTTGCGAGGCGTGGATTTATGACAGTTTACCGCGGCTTTGATTCAGATCAGGGCCGCGATGCCGCGCTCGGCGTAGATTTCCTGCGTTCAAGGTGGCGAGGCCGGTATGGATGCACGCGATGTGATGACCCGGGACGTGCTGTCGGTAAGCGCCGATACGCCTGCCCGCCAGATTGCCAAACTGCTGATGCAAAGGGGCGTCAGCGCCGCGCCGGTGCTGGACGATCAAGGAGTGCCGATCGGCATGGTGAGCGAGGGCGATCTGTTGCGCGCCTGCCTGCCGGAACAGCAGGAGCGGCGCGACTGGTGGCTGGCCATACTGGCCGAGGGGACCAGCCTGTCGCCGGAATTCGTCCTGCATACGCTGTCGGCCGATCCGCCGGCCGCGCAATTGATGAGCGCGCCGGTGGTCAGCGTGCAGGAAAGCACACCGGTCGACGAGATCGCCCGGCTCCTGGAAATTCACCGCATCAAGCGGGCGCCCGTGTTGCGCGACGGGATCATGGTCGGCATCGTCAGCCGCGCCGATCTGCTGCGCGCTCTGGCGCAAACGCCACAGCCGGGACATGGCGGCCTGCTGCAACGGCTGGTCGGTGGCGCCACCCTGCCGCCGGTGCGGCCGGAGGCCGCCGCCGCGAAGGCTTTTTCCGCCGACGGATTCCGCAGCCTGGTCGAGCACCATGACGCCAGCCGCGTCGAGCAGCAGCGGGAGGCCGAACAGACTGCCCTGCGGCACAGCAAGCAGGAGGTGGACAGCCTGCTCGCCCACCATGTCGAAGACACGCTGTGGCAGGATCTGCTGCGCCGTGCCGGCGCAGCAGCGGCGGAGGGACAGCACGAATTTATGCTGCTGCGCTTCCCCAGCGAATTATGCGGCGATGGCGGCCGCGCCATCAACGCGCCGGAGCCGGATTGGCCGCTGAGCCTGCGCGGCGAGGCGGCCGAGATGTTTCGACGCTGGGAAAACGAATTGCGACCGCTTGGTTTCGGCATGGCCGCGCGCATTCTGGATTTCCCCGGCGGATTTCCCGGACATGCCGGTTTGTTTCTGACCTGGGGCGGCTAGCTTGCGCTAAGCTGTTTGACGCGCCGGCCAAGAGCGGCTACAAGACGCGCCCAAATGACCTTGTTTCGCACGGTCAGGCTTGACCTGAAACTGTAACGGAAATCCGATATGCCCCGTCAAACCCCCCTTTCCGACATCCGCAACATTGGCATCATTGCCCATGTCGACGCCGGCAAAACCACCACGACGGAACGTATTCTCTATTACACCGGGCGCAAACACACCATCATCGACATCCATGACACCAAGGATCTCAAGACTTCGACCACCACCGACTATCTCGAGCAGGAGCAAAAGCGCGGCATCACCATCCAAAGTGCCGCGGTGTCGGCCTTCTGGCGCGGCAAAAAGATCAACGTCATCGATACGCCCGGACATGTCGATTTCACCATCGAGGTGAACCGCAGCCTGCGGGTGCTCGATGGCGCGGTGGTGGTGTTCGACGGCGTCGCCGGGGTCGAGCCGCAATCCGAGACCAATTGGCGGCTGGCCGACAATTATGGCGTGCCGCGGCTGTGTTATGTCAACAAGATGGACCGGTCGGGCGCCAATTTCGTGCGCTGCGTCGAGATGATCAAAAAGCGCCTGGGCTCACGCCCGCTGCCGGTGCAATTGCCGATCGGCTCGGAGGATCATTTCAAGGGAATGATCGATCTGGTTGAGATGAAGGCGCTGGTGTGGGACTCCGACGACAAGGACGCGCAATGGCAGGTGCTCGATATCACCGGCGATTTGGCCGATAAGCTCGGCATAACCGTCGCCGAGGACCGCGATCTGTTGTCCAAGATCGACGCCTACCGCACCGAGCTGGTCGATACCTGCCTCGAGCAGGACGAGGAGGCGATGGAAGCCTTCCTCACCGATGGCACCGTGCCATCGCCCGACGTGCTGCGGGCGGCCTTGCGCAAGGGCACCCTGAACTCCTCCTTCAACCCGATTCTGTGCGGTTCGTCCTACAAGAACAAAGGTGTGCAGCAGCTGCTGGACTCCGTCGTCGACTATCTGCCGGCCCCCACCGACGTGCCGGCGATCAAAACCGTCGACGCCGACGGCGAGCCAATCGGCGAGCGCCTCTGCTCGGATGACGAACCCTTCTCGGCCCTGGCCTTCAAGGTGATCAACGACGCCTATGGCGCCCTCACCTTCATCCGCGTCTATTCCGGAGTCTTGACCAAGGGGGCGTCGATCCTGAATTCGACGCGCGGCAAGCGCGAAAAAATCGGCCGCATGGTCGAGATGTTCGCCAAGGAAGCCAATCCGGTCGAGGAAGCGCGCGCCGGCGACATCATCGCCCTGGTCTCGCTGGCCGAGACCGAAACCGGCGACACTTTGTGCGATTCCGCCAATCCGGTGGTCCTCGAGCGCATGCGTTTCCCCGACCCGGTGATAAGCGTCTCGGTCGAGGCGAAAAGCAAAGCCGAACAGGAAAAATTCAGTGCCGCGCTCGGCAAGATGGTGCGCGCCGATCCCAGCTTGCGGCTGGAGACCGACCGCGAGACCGGGCAGACCATCCTGCGCGGCATGGGCGAACTGCATCTCGAAGTAACGCTCGACCGCATGCGTACCGAATTCGGCGTCGAAGGCAATATGGGCAAGCCGCAGGTCGCCTATCGCGAAGCCTTCACCCAGACGGTCACCCACACCTATACCCACAAGAAGCAGACCGGCGGCTCCGGCCAATATGCGGAAGTGAAGATCGTCTTCGAGCCGCTGGAACGCGGCGGCGGATATGTCTTCGTTGACGAGACGGTCGGCGGATCGGTCCCCAAGGAATATGTGCCATCGGTCGACAAGGGCCTTAAACTGCAAAAGGAAGATGGCGTGCTGGCCGGATATCCAACCGTCGATTTCCGCGCCACACTGGTGGATGGCAAGTACCATGACGTCGATTCCAACGCGCTGACGTTCGAAATCGCCGCCAAGGCCTGCTTCCGCGAAGGCGTGCGCAAGGCCTCGCCGATCCTGCTGGAGCCAGTGATGAAGGTCGAGGTGGTGACGCCTGACGATTATCTGGGCGACGTCATCGGCGACATAAACCGCCGCCGCGGATCGATCCAGGGTCAGCTGGAACGCGGCACCAACAGCGCCGTCGAGGCCAACGTACCATTGTCGGAGATGTTCGGCTATATCGGCCAATTGCGCGGCATGACCTCGGGCCGTGCGTCCTATACCATGGAATTCTCGCATTACGAGCCGGTGCCCCGCCAGGTCGCCGACGAAGTAATCGCCCAGGTCGGCAAAACCGCGCCGGCCGCCTGACCGGGCAGGATGGGAACACGCCGGCGCCGTAACGCACTTTGATGGCGTCATAACCGCCGAAACGATAAGGGTGGAAATGCGCGACGGTGTCCACCTCCGCGTTGACATGCTGTTCATCGGTCGCGACCCCCCGTCCGACGTGAGTCTGCCGCTGATTCCGGTACCCGCATGACATCCGCGCGGCTGGCCATGGTGCTCCGGGTCACCTGCGGCAATTTCCTGGAAATGTTCGATTTTTTTCTTTTCGGACTCTATGCCCGCCCGATCGCCGAGACGTTCTTCCCGCGGCAATCGGAATTTGCCGCGCTGATGCTGACCTTCGCCACCTTCGGCGCCGGCTTCCTGATGCGACCGTTGGGCGCCATCATCCTGGGCGCCTATGTCGACAAGGTCGGCCGCCGCAAAGGTCTGGTGGTGACCTTGAGCCTGATGGCGGTCGGCACGATGCTGATCGGCCTGGTGCCGGGCTACCTTAGAATCGGCGTGATCGCCCCCCTGCTGGTCCTGCTCGGCCGTCTGCTGCAGGGCTTTTCCGCCGGCGTGGAACTGGGCGGCGTGTCGGTCTATCTGGCCGAGATGGCGCGGCCCGGTCACAAGGGTTTCCTGGTCGCCTGGCAATCCGCCAGTCAGCAACTGTCGATCATCGCCGCCACCGCGCTGGCCTTCACGCTCAACCAGACGCTCCACCCGATCGAGATCGTCCTGTGGGGATGGCGGATTCCCTTTCTGCTCGGCTGCGCCCTGCTACCGTTCCTGTTCTATCTCCGCAGCAGCCTTGCCGAAACGCCGGAATTCCTGGCGCGTCAACGCCACCCCGCGTTGCGGGAGGCAATCGCCACCCTTAGAAAATCCTGGCGGCTGGTGCTGACCGGCATGCTGCTGGTGTCGATGACGACGGTATCGTTCTATCTGATCACCATTTACACACCGACCTTCGGCAGCCGGGTGCTAAATCTGTCGGACAGCGACAGCTTGCAGGTGACCGTTCTGGTCGCCCTCTCCAATCTGTTCTGGCTGCCGCTGATGGGCGCTCTATCCGACCGTCTCGGTCGACGCCCGCTGCTGCTCGCCAGCACCGGTCTGGCAATCCTGACCGCTTATCCGAGTCTGACATGGCTGGCCGCGGCCCCCAGTTTCACCCGCATGCTGGGCGTCGAACTGTGGCTGAGTTTTCTCTATGCCGGCTATAACGGGGCCCTGGTGGTCCTGTTGACCGAGATCATGCCGAGCAAGGTCCGTACCGCCGGCTTCTCGCTGGCCTATAGTCTGGCTACCGCCCTGTTCGGCGGCTTCACGCCCGCCATCTGCACGGCGCTGATCCGCGTCACGGGCGACAATGCCGCGCCCGGCTGGTGGCTGAGTGCGGCGGCCGGCTGTGGGTTGCTGGCGACGCTCGCGATACCGAGCGTGGTGGCGCGGTCGATTGATCCAGGTCATGGCTAGGCGTCGGAAGTTCGTCGACAGTTGCGCTCATCCGCTCGCCAGCATGACCGAGGCGATTCGTGACGCTGAGTGCCAAAACCATTCCCCGACATCATGCCCCCCTGGTGCCACGCCGTTGGCTCGCCGCGCTGGCGCCGCCGCTGGTCGCCATCGGCCTGGCGCTGCTGCCGGCGCCGCCCGGTCTTGCGCAGGTTGGCTGGTGGTTCTTCTCGCTGTTCGCCGGCGTCATCGTCGGCTTGATCCTGGAGCCGGTACCGGCGGCGGCGGTTGGATTGATCGGCGTCACCCTGGCCGCGCTGCTGTCGCGCCAGCTGCTGTTTTCACCGGCGCAGTTGGGCGCCAGCGGCTTCAATGTCAATAGCGCGGCGATCGCCTGGGCGCTATCCGGCTTCTCCAATTCCACCGTGTGGCTGATCTTCTCGGCCTTCATCTTTTCGCTCGGCTATGAGAAGACGGGGCTCGGCAAGCGGCTGTCGCTGTTGCTGCTGTCGCGCCTGGGGGGACAGACGCTCTCGCTCGGCTATGCGGTGATGGCGGCCGATCTGCTGCTCGCCCCCTTTACGCCGTCCAACACCGCACGCAGCGGCGGCACGATCTATCCGGTCATCAAAAATATTCCGGAATTCTATCACTCGCGTCCGAACGATTCCTCGGCGCGGCGATTCGGCGGCACACTGATGTGGACGGCGCTCGCCTCGACCTGCATCACCAGTTCGATGTTCCTCACCGCGCTCGCCCCCAATCTGCTGGCGGTCGAACTGATCAGGAAGACGGTCCATGTCGAACTCAACTGGGGGCAGTGGTTTATCGCCTTCCTGCCGGTCGGTCTCGTGCTGCTCGCCACAACGCCGTGGCTGGCTTTCCGACTGTACCCGCCCGAGGTCCGGCAGTGCCCCGAAGTGCCCGCCTGGGCGCGTGCCGAATTGCTCAAGATGGGCCCCTTGGCGCGGCGCGAAATGGTGCTGCTGGCGCTGGTCAGTCTGGCGCTCGGCCTGTGGATCTTCGGTGGCGCAGTGATCGACCCCACCACCGCCGCCTTGCTGGTGGTCACGCTGCTGGTGGTGACCGGCACCATCGGCTGGGGCGATGTGCTGGGCGACAAACCGGCCTTCAATACCCTGATCTGGTTCGGCACGCTGGTGCCACTGGCCGGCGGGCTTGTGCAAACCGGGGTGGTGGCTTGGCTGGCCACCCTGGTCGGGCCGCATTTGGCGGCGCTACCGCCGTTGGCCGGGCTGGCCGGTTTGATAACGCTGTTCTTTCTGTTGCACTATCTGTTTGCCAGCGTCACCGCCCATGTCACCGCACTGTTGCCGCTGATGCTGACCTTGGCCACCCGGATTCCCGGCCTGCCGATCGAGAAGGCGGCTTTGGCGCTGGCGCTCAGTCTCGGCATCATGGGAATCATTTCGCCTTATGGCACCGGTCCCAGCCCGGTCTATGCCGGCAGCGGCTTTCTGCCGGCGCGCGACTTCTGGCGTCTGGGCGGCCTGTTCGGCGCTTATAATCTTGCGGTATTTCTGCTGCTGGGAATTCCGTGCGTGCTGTATCTTGGTTGATCGGAGCGCCGCCATGCACCTTGTCACCGCCGATATTCTGATCCTGGGCGCCGGCGGCGCCGGGTTGCGCGCCGCCATCGCGGCGGCGCAGGCAGCGCCTGACATGTCCATCGCGCTGGTCTCGAAAGTATATCCGATGCGCAGCCATACGGTGGCGGCGGAGGGCGGCTCGGCCGGGGTGGTGCAGGCGCATGACAGTTTCGCCAGTCATTTCGACGATACCGTGTCGGGCGGCGACTGGCTTTGCGAGCAGGATGTGGTGGAATATTTCGTCAGCCATTGTCCGGCCGAGATGGTGCAGCTGGAGCATTGGGGCTGCCCCTGGAGCCGCAAGGCCGATGGCCATATCAATGTGCGCGCCTTCGGCGGCATGAAGATCGAACGGACCTGGTTCGCTGCCGACCGCAGTGGCTTTCACATCTTGCACACCCTGTTCCAGACCTCGACCAAATACCCCGCCATCAAGCGCTTCGACGAATATTTCTGTGTCGATCTTCTGGTCGCGGATGGCCGTGTCCAGGGTGCGGTGGCGCTGTCGCTGTCGACCGGAGATTTCACGGCCATCACCGCGCGCGCGGTGATCATCGCCACCGGTGGCGCCGGACGGGTATTCCGCCAGAATACCAATGGCGGCATCGTCACCGGCGACGGCATGGCGATGGCCTATCGTCATGGCGTGCCCCTGCGTGACATGGAGTTCGTGCAATATCACCCGACCTGCATGCCCGGCACCGGCATCCTGTTTACCGAAGGCTGTCGCGGTGAAGGCGGTTTCCTGCTGAACAAGGACGGCTATCGCTATCTTCAGGATTACGGCTTGGGCCCGGCCGGGGCAGTGCCACGGCTGAAGGCGATGGAGTTGGGGCCGCGCGACCGACTGAGCCAGGCGTTCTGGCATGAAGAGCAGAAGGGCAATACCGTATCCACTCCCCAGGGCGCCGCGGTGCTGCTGGATCTGCGGCATCTCGGCCGCGCCAAATTGCTGGAGCGGCTGCCGCTGATCTGCGAACTGGCAGAGCATTTCATGGGCATCGATCCCGTCACCCAGCCGATCCCCGTGCGTCCGGCGGTGCATTACACGATGGGCGGAATTCTGGTCGACATCGAGACCAAGGCGCCGCTGGCCGGCTTGTTCGCGGCCGGAGAATGTTCCAGCGTCGGCATTCACGGCGCCAATCGTCTTGGCTCCAATTCGTTGGCCGAGCTGTCGGTGTTCGGCCGCGTCGCCGGCGAACAGGCCGCTCTGTTTGCCGGCAACGCCCCGCCGCCCGATTCCAGGTCGCTCGGCGCGCTTGCCGATTCGATCGCCGCCGAGGCGGTGGCTTTGCGTCAGCAGGCAGGCGACGGCGAGCAGCACGCCGTGATCAGGCGGGAGATGACCGAGACCATGGAAAAGGGCTGCGGCATCTACCGGCAGGGCGATCAGATGCAGGCCACCTGCGACCGGCTGGCCGAGCTCAAGAGCCGTTATCGCCGGATTTCTCTGGCCGACAAGTCAAGGGTGTGGAACACCGATTGGACCGCGGCGCTCGAACTGGGATTCCAGCTCGATATCGCCCAGGCGATGGCGGCCAGCGCCCTGGCGCGCCGCGAATCGCGCGGTGCGCACCAACGGCTGGACGGCTTCGAACAGCGTGACGATGTCCATTATCTGTGTCACAGCCTGGCGCATTTCCGTCCCCAAGGCCCGCCGGAAATCAGCTATGCACCCGTCACCATCACCCGCTCGCCGCCCGGGGTGCGCGCCTATGGCGCGCTCGGCCAGCAGGCGGAACAGGCAGCCAAGGAATCTTCCCATGCCTGACAGCGCGCCAGCCAGCACCGATCGGACCATCGAGCTGCGCGTTTTGCGCTACCGGCCGGAGCTCGACGGTCACCCCTTTTTCGACCATTACACCGTGGCCTACAGCGACGACATGTCGGTGCTGCAGGGGTTGCAAGTGATCAAGGATTCGCTCGATTCCAGCCTTTCCTACCGATGGTCCTGCCGGATGGCGGTGTGCGGCAGTTGCGGCATGATGATCAATGGGGCGCCGCGCCTGGCCTGCAACAGTTTTCTGCGCGATCTGGCACCGGGACCGGTCACGGTCGAGCCGCTGGAGAACTTTCCCATCGAGCGCGATCTGGTGGTTACGGTCGGCGATTTCGTAAAAAAGATCGAAGGCATCTATCCCTATTTGATACCTAAGACCGCGCGGCGCCTGGAGGAAGGCGAGTATCTGCAGACCCCTGCCGAGTTGGCGGCCTATGAATCATTCAGCGACTGCATCAATTGCATGCTGTGCTATGCCGCCTGCCCGCAATTCGGCGCCAACCCCGATTTCATCGGTCCTGGCGCGATGGCGATCTTGCAACGCTATAATGGCGATTCGCGGGATGGCGGCCAGCAGCAACGGCTCGACCGCATCCATGGCGAGGACGGGGTGTGGTCCTGCACCGCGGTGGGGCTGTGCTCCGATGTCTGCCCCAAGCAGGTCGATCCGGCCAACGCCGTCAATCAGAACAAGACCAAAAGCGCCTTTGATTTCTTTCTGCGCTTCCTGAAGCGGGAGACCGGCCAATGAGCGAATACCGCCCCTTTCACCGTCCGCAACGGCCCTTTTGGTGGGCGCGCGCGCCTTATCGCGGCTATAGCTTGCGGGAACTGAGCGGCGTCGGCGTCGCGCTTTATGGCGCCGTGCTGTTGGCCGGACTCGCCTGCCTGTGGCGCGGCCCGGCGGCGTTCGCCAGCTACCGCGCCTGGCTGGCGACACCCGGGTCGCTGCTCCTGCATCTGCTGCTGCTGGCGGCGATGCTGCTGCATATGGTGACCTGGTTCCAGACCCTGCCGAAGACCATGCCGAAGCTGATCATCGGCGGTGTGGCCGTGCCGCAGCGGCGGATCACCGCGCTGGGGTTGGCCACTGCGTTGCTTTGCTGCGCCGCCCTGCTGGGAGCGGCGATCGGGGCGGCATCATGAGCAAGAGATCGACGGCGCCGATCTTCTGGCTGTTGTTCGGCGCCGGCGGCATGGTGGCAGCCCTCATCGGTCCGGCGCTGATCCTGCTGACCGGCGTGATGGCGCCGTTCGATCTCGGCGTTTCCTTCCCTGACTATGGCACGCTGTTGGCCTTCGCCCGCCACCCGCTCGGCAAACTTGCGCTGCTGGCCGTCATCGCCCTGTTCCTCTGGCATGGCGCCGAACGGGCCTGCCTGACCTTGCGCGACATGCGGGTCGGACCAGGCTGGCTGTTGTCGTGGGCCACCTATGGCATCGCCGGGCTGGGCAGCCTGATCACACTTTCGCTCTTGCTGGCGATCGGATTTTAGCGCAGGAACGATCATCGGCTGCAGTAGAAGAGCCGGAATCGACATTCGAGGGGCTGTCACAGCCGCCGGTCCCGTGCAGCGGCTTTGTAAAATGGCGCAAAGGGGCAACTGCCAGCGGAACCGAAGGCAGTCGATTGTGATTGCCTTCCCATGCCGGCCAGTTTGAGTATTGTTTGATGGGCAGCAATTGAGAAAGCCCGCCATTCGAACACGCCATTCGAACCGTGTCGGTAGCGAATGGACTTGTCCGGTTTAGCCCATCTTTGACTCTAGTAACAGAAGAATCTCATTATATCAAATAGATATGGTCTATGGTGGGGCCTGTATGGCACTACTTTTGTGTAGCGCTGGATGAGCGCGACGCCAGTCTTTC
>Ga0302320_10002771_pt1 | contig 40980 bp, 36 predicted proteins | sample Bog_T0_3_FD_202130 | JGI IMG/M metagenome (GOLD analysis project Ga0302320, IMG submission 202130) | Peat permafrost microbial communities from Stordalen Mire near Abisko, Sweden - Bog_T0_3 | ecosystem: Environmental > Terrestrial > Soil > Wetlands > Peat | place: Sweden: Abisko, Stordalen Mire... | reverse complement strand
CAGATCAAGGTGCGCTCGGATCAGGCCTCGATTCTCACCGCAGCCGAGCAGTTCCTCACCAAGGGGCCGGAGGAGCGGGAAGGGCTGATTCGCCTGGTCATGGAGGGCCACCTGCGCGGCATCATCGGGCAGTTAACGGTGGAGCAGATCGTCAAGGAGCCTGAAATGGTAGGCGAGCGGATGCGCGGCACCTGCGCCGGGGACATGAGCAAGATGGGGCTTGAGGTGATCTCGTTCACCATCAAGGAAGTTCGTGACAAGAACGAATACATCTCAAATATGGGCCGGCCGGACGTGGCGCGCATCAAGCGCGATGCCGACGTGGCCACGGCCGAGGCTGAGCGCGATACTGCGATCCTGCGGGCCAATGCTCTGCGCGACTCTTCTGTGAACAAGGCCAAGGCCGATCAGGAGCGGGTGATCGCCGAGACCGCCTCGGCAACCCGGCAGGCAGAGGCGCAGCGCGACCTTGACATCAAAAAGGCGGAGTACTCCGAGCAGAGCCGCCGCCAGCAGGCCAATGCCGACAAGGCTTATGAGTTGCAAACCAACGTCATGCTGCAGCAGGTGACCGCCGAGCAGGTGAAGATTCAGCAGGTGGAAAAAGAAGGGCAGATCAAGGTGCAGGAAGCCGAGATCCTGCGCAACGAAAAGCAGCTCATCGCCACCGTGCTCAAGGCTTCCGAGATCGAGCGGCAGCGCATTGAGAACATGGCCGCCGCAGAGAAGAACCGCCTGACGACCGAAGCCGAGGGACGTGCATCGGCGATTCAGGTACAGGGCGAGGCCGAGGCCAGCATCATCTTCCAAAAGGGCTCGGCGGAAGCCAAGGCCATGAGCGTTAAGGCCGAAGCGTATCAGGAGTGGAACCAGGCCGCGGTGGTCGACAAGCTGCTCACGAACATGGCCGATGTGGTGCGCGCCATGGCCGAGCCGCTCAGCAAGGTGGATCACATCACCATCGTGTCCACAGGGAATGACGACGCCGCCGGGGCGCACAAGATTACCGGCGACATGACACGGATCGCGGCGCAGGTTCCGGCATTGTTTGAGGCGCTCAGCGGCATGGACATCAAGCAGTTGATGTCCAATGTGAAGGCGATTAAATCGAAGCCGGAGGCGGAGGAAAAATAGCTGCTAGCTTTTAGCCTTTAGCTCTCAGCTTTGTCATGGGGGCTAAAGGCTGAGAAGGAAATCGCTAACGCCAGCTACGAACAGTTTCGTATCAGGGCATGACTTTAGTCGTGCCGCAAGAAGGCTAACAAAACCAGGGCTTTAGCCCCTGCGGCAGCAGTTCTGGAAAACGAGGAGCGCATGAAGAAGACGATTAGTTTCGCAGCGTTCATTGGCAAGCTGCTTGCGCCTTTCATGGTACCGGCTCAGGAATTAACGGATTGGAAGGTAGATGCCCCGCCAAATTCCGTTCAACTTGTCAGTGTTGAACCGGTTGGGGACGTTGAGAACAATTTTCTCAAATTCAAATTCAACTTCAAGAACGTATCGGGCAAAACGATTGTTGAGTTGCGGGTCTTCAAGCCGGATACAACCGGTACACCTGGAACTGGAGCTGAAAGTCGCCGCGACTCCTTCCCCCAAGACGCTGGAGCCGTGCTGCCTGGAGCAACGTTCTTCGAGAGTTTCAGCAAGCGTGACTCAAAGGGTGCATTCAGTGAGGCACGCGCTCTACAGATCGACGCCATCGTGTACTCAGACGGAACGCGCGCGGGCTCAAAGAAGGCGTTGGGCGACTTGGAGGACATGATGATTGGGGAGGCGTTGGAGATCAAACGCGACACGGATATTCTCGCGGCCAGCCCCGATCCGAGCGTTGCCGGATTCGATACAGTTGCGAAGAAGATCGCCCAACCACTTCCGTCCGCACAAACCGATGCGTCATCTCAGGAGGCATCAGCCTCATTGCGCCGAGTCATTTTGGACGGCATTCCGCAGACTTATACCTTAGCGTCGGCTAAGGAGCTGTCGGACTCATTGCGCGGAATTGCCGTGGCCGACATTCCGCAGAGCTACTTGGACAGCCATCTGGACCACCCAAGCTCTGGCTTTTACGCCGGAGTGTTGTTCGCGCGGCAGGTTGTGCTTGGGCGGATGAAGGATATGAAATCAAATTCCGCTGTGACTGCCGATTTACCTGAGGGAACTCGGAAGTTTCGAAAGAAGCTCCAAAGTCATGCGCTTACGGACCTGGCGCGAACGCTCACCGCCGTGTGCGAAAAACAAACCCGGTTTTATCGGGCCTATCTCGGCACACCCGAAGCGACCCAATAGCGCGTGTGGGCGAACCATTTTCAAAGTACGAACCAAGGAGGACGTCATGGCACTGCTGGAGAGAGTAAGTACCCTGCTCCGCGCAAATCTGAACGACCTGGTGGAGAAGGCTGAGGATCCGGAGCGGCTGTTGAAACAGATCGTGCTGGATATGGAGAATCAGTTGATGCAGGTGAAGACGCAGGTGGCCATCGCCATCGCCGACGAGCATCTGCTGGGAAAGAAGCGCGCCGAGCAGATCGAGCAGGCGGCGGAGTGGCGGCGCAAGGCTGAGCTGGCCGTCGAGAAGGGCCACGACGATCTGGCTCGCGCAGCTTTGGAGCGGGCGCTGAGCCACGACCAGTTGGTGACAGGTTTCACCACCCAGGCCGAGGACCAGAAGCACGAGGCCGACAACCTGCGCCAGGCGCTGCGCAAGCTGGAGCAGAAGCTGGGCGAGACGCGCGCCCGCTGCGAGATGCTGATGGCAGAACATCGCCGCGCCAAGGTCGTGGGGCGCGCGACGAAGGCACGCCAGATCGTCGGCAACAGCCAGGAGCATGCGATCGGCCGGATGCAGACCAAGGTCCACGTCACATCGGCTGAGAACGCGGCGGCCAGCGAGGTGCTGGCTCCCGAGTCGCTCGAAGACCGATTTCATGCGCTGGAGAGCGAAGACAGGGTCGAGGTGCTGCTGAAGGAGATCAAGAGCCGGCAGGCGCTGCAGTAGGTGAGAGCATGCGGGACGGAGTGGGGTTGGCGATTTCCAACCCTGCGAGGGCAGATCCGGGATACCTGGTTGCTTGTTAACTCTTCGTGTCCTGCAAGGCCGATGCTGCGTCTAACAACAAGGAATAGTGCACGCAGGATGAAGCCCCGCTCTTGAAATGCACCAGTCGCCATCGGCGCAAAGAGGGATGAATTAACCTTTAAAGAGCTCACTGGGCCCGTTCGCCAGTTTCTTCGGTGAACGGCCTTGGCGGGCGCCAACCTTGCGACTGGGGAACGAATGCTCTCACGCTCTTTCCTTCTCTCTGCAACGCTCGCGGCCGGTTTGGCTCTGCTCGCGTTGCCCGGCAGTACCTCTGCACAGGAACCTGGCTCGCGCGTGATCCCAGTTGCGGAGCTTCCCGAGGCTCCGCAGGCGCAGTTTGCAACGGCTGGGGCAGAGCCTTCACCACAGCAAACGCCGGACCGGCAAAGCCAGACCACCCCGCAACCGGCGCAAAGCTCCATGCCGGGTCAGTCTAGTACAGCGCAGGCTGGCGGCGCCGCGCAAGGCAGCTCCAGCTCCCAGTCTTCGACGCAGCAACCCGACGTGCAAAAGAGCCAGCACGAAAAGGCCGACGAGCAGATCAAGGAGCAGGAAAAGCAACGGGTCGTGGGTGTCTTGCCGCAATTCAACATCTCCTACCACAGCGATGCCGCCTCCATGACCGCGGCACAAAAAATGAAGCTCGCCTTTCGCTCCTCGATCGACCCGGTGGCCTTCGGCGTGGCATTCGTGGCTGCCGGATATCACGAAGCAATGGACGACGATACAGGATTCGGATGGGGCATCGAGGGTTATGGAAAGCGGGCTGGCGCTGCCTACCTCGACTCCTTCGATGGCAACATCATCGGCAACGGCATCCTGCCTTCCATCCTGCACCAGGATCCGCGCTACTTCCGCCTGGGGCACGGAACCATCACTCACCGGCTTCTCTATTCGCTGGCCACCAACGTCGTTTGCAAGCACGACAACACGCACAGGTGGGAGCCCAACTATTCCAATGTTGGCGGCAACCTGATCTCGGGCGCGATCTCCAACCTCTACTATCCATCCGGCGAGTCCGGCATCGGCCAGACCTTTACCAACGGGTTTATCGTCACCGCCGAGGGCGGAATCGGTTCGATCTTCGACGAGTTCTGGCCGGACGTCTCGCGGAAGTTGCTTCACCGCGATCCCACGCACGGCCTCGACGCCCAGGCGCAAGCGGCCGATCAAGCGGAAAAAGAAGCTAATGAGAAGCAGAGATAGCCCAGGAACACTTCAGGGCCGGCGATGTGTGCTTTCGCGCTGGCAATTAAATGCCGGCGTACACCCGCACCTCGTCGGCAAGAGCGTCGCAACGAACAAAGCGCGGTCGCAGACGCTTGCAACCCGCATGGGACAGGACTGATACTTCAGGATGAGCAGCGCAGAGCCCCCACGCCTGCCGCGAAGAGAGGGCTGGCCATGTCGACGATTCACTCCCGCATTTATCTGTTATCTATTACCCTCATGCTGATGCTCGTGGCCACTCCCGCCACGCTGGCCCAGGCTGTGCCCAAAGACGGCGCAGGAGCCTTCGCAACCGGAAAATACCGCAACCTCTTCGCCGAGGCCGGCCATTCGCCCAAGCAGATTCAGGCCAAGATCGACGCTGCCTACGCGCAGCTTTTTCACGGCGACCTGCTGAGGCAGTCCGTCGCCTTTGCTGCAGGCAGCAATGCCAACGGCCCGCTGATGTATCTGACCGACTGGGGAAACCACGACGTGCGCACCGAGGGCATGTCCTACGGCATGATGATCGCCGTACAGTTGAACAAGAAGGCTGATTTCGACGCGTTGTGGAACTGGGCGAAGACCTACATGTATGTGAGCGACCCGAAGCATCCGGCGTACGGCTACTTTTCCTGGTCGTGCAAAACGGACGGTTCGCCGAACGAAGAGACCCCCGCCCCCGATGGCGAGGAATATTTCGCGATGTCGCTTCTGTTCGCGGGCAATCGCTGGCCGGGTGGCCACGGTATCTACGACTATCACGCCGAGGCTGAACAGTTGCTCACTGCAATGCGCCACAGATCGGTCATGACTGGCCCCACCAGGTTCGGAGAGCGCAACATTGGCCCGGAGGTGAACGAGGAAAACGCGATGATCCTGTTCGTACCGGGGATCACGCCGCACCCATTCACCGACCCCTCCTACCATCTGCCGGCCTTTTATGAGCTATGGGCGCGCTGGGGACCGGTCGAGGATCGCGCCTTCTGGGCGCGCGCCGCCGAGGCCAGCCGAATACTTTTCGTGAAGTCCGCTAACCCGCAGACCGGCCTCACACCCGACTACTCTAACTTCGACGGCACGCCGCACGTTACGCGCTTTTCGCAGTCCGGACAATTTGCTTATGACGCATGGCGCACGGCCAGCAATTGGTCCGTCGATTGGTCGTGGTGGCACAAGGCGCCCGCCGAACAGGAGATGAGCGACCACATTCAAGGATTCTTTGTCTCGCAGGGCATCGATGACTGCGCACCAATCTACACATTGGATGGCAAAGAGGTGGATGCGACGCCAGGGCAAACTCATCATTACCGGCGAGCCGGGCTGTTGAGCGTGAACACGGTAGCGGGGCTGGCAGCCACGGACCAGGCTCGGGCAAAGCTCTTCACCGATGCGCTGTGGAATGCACCGATTCCGTCTGGTGACGGTCGCTACTACGACGGCATGCTCTACCTGATGAGTCTGATGCATGTGAGCGGTGAGTTCCGCATCTGGAGTCCAAGGTAGCTTCCTCCTTCGCGAAGCCCAAAAAAAGCGGCGCGTTGAGCAAACAACACGCCGCCAGACAACTTATCGCGTTCCTGTCACGCCATTTTCATCAGCTCTCGGCCCCGTGCCAGTGCGCGCCTGTTCAACTCCGTCCAGCGCGGATTCTTCACTAGCCGCTCAAGCGCCGCGTCAACGTTCACGTCCTGCAACACTCCCGTGATCGCCAGCAGCGCGCCCAGCATCACCATGTTGCCTACGCGCGCATCGCCCAGGTCATTGGCGATCTCGGTGAAGGGACGCGCCAGCACTTGCACGCCTTCCCGCTCGCAATCAGCCGGGAACTCGTCACCGTTGTAGAGAATCCATCCTCCCGCGAGCACGCTCTTCACAAACTTTCTGAGCGACGGTTCGTTCATCGCCAATAGCAGATTCGGATTCGTCACCATCGGCGAATCGATGACATGCCTGGTCAGGCGCACATGGCAGTTGGAGGTGCCCGAGCGCATCTCCGGCCCATAAGAGGGCAGCCAGGAGACCTCGAGGCCGGCGTCCAGTCCAGCATCAGCCAGCACCTCGCCGAGCAGCAGAACTCCCTGCCCGCCGAAGCCCGCCACGCGCACGCGAAGATCCAGATCCGCCGCCTTCTCCATTGCGACCGGATTGCCTTCAGGCAAGCACTCGTTATCGACGCCGAGAATCCGTGGAATCCCTTCGAGCGCAGGCGCGGGTTTTTGAGACTGTTCTAGCCCTGCCTCTTTGGTGCGATCGCAATAGACGCCCAGAGGAAAAGTCTTCTCCATCACATCGCGCACCCAGTGCTGGGCCTGCACCGGCGTCATCTTGAAGATGGTCGGGCAAGGCGAAAGCACCTCGATCAGCGAAAAGCCCAGTCCGCGTACCTGGTTCTCCACGGCTCGCTTGATCGCGCGCGAAGCCTGCATGATCTGTTTTGTGTCTCCCAGGCCGACGCGCTCGATGCAGACCGGGGCCTCGAGCGTAGCCAGCAGTTCGCACACGTGGAGCGGATAGCCTTCGTTCGCCGCGCTGCGTCCTTCCGGAGTGGTCGCGCTTTTCTGTCCGATGAGCGTGGTCGGCGCGGCCTGTCCGCCGGTCATGCTGTAGACGGCGTTGTTGATAAAAATCATCGTAACGTTCTCGCCGCGATTCGCAGCATGCAGGATCTCCGACGACCCGATGGCCGCCAGATCTCCATCGCCCTGGTAGCCGATGACGATGCTTTCCGGTCTGCTCCGCTTCGCTCCCGTAGCCACCGCCGGAGCACGCCCGTGCGCGGCCGAGATATTGCCTACGTCAAAATAGTTGTAAGTGAAGACCCCGCAGCCTACCGGACCAACCAGAATCGTCCTGTTCTGAATGCCCAGCTCATCGATGGCCTTGGCCAGCATCTTGTGCACCTGGCCGTGCCCGCACCCAGGGCAAAAATGCGTCTGGTGCTGCAGTTCGCTCTTTCGCTCATAGCGATCGTAGAAGGACTTCGCCTTGCCGTGCGATACCGCGTACTCAACAATCGTCTCGCTAGACATGGGCCACCTGCTTCTCTTCCGTATGCGATGCCGCCAGCATTTGCCGCGCCTGTTCCCGCACAAAACCGAGCACCTCTTCATGCGACGGCACATTCCCGCCGACGCGGCTGAGGAACTCAACAGGCCGCGCGCCGTTGAGCGCCAGCCGGACGTCTTCCAGCATCTGGCCGTTGCTCATCTCCACCACGACGAAGAGCCGCGCGCGCTCGGCCAGCCGCTTGAAATGAAACTTCGGAAAGGGGAAGAGCGTGATGGGACGCAGCACACCAACTTTGAGACCGTCAGCGCGCGCCTCCGATGCCACGGCCTTCAGAATCCGGCCGATGATACCGTAGCCGGTGAGCACAATCTCCGCATCCTCAGTTCGCCACTCTTCCGCGAGCACCTCGCACTCTTCGGCGCGGCGATACTTGGCTTCGAGATGATGTTGGTGCGCTTCCATCTCATCGATGTCCAGATGCAGCGAGGTAATCAGATTGCCGCGCGTTTCTTCTGTTCCCGTGACCGCGTAGGCAGGCGTTTGCGGCTCAACTGCGGTCTGCGGAAATGCGACCGGCTCCATCATCTGGCCGATGAACCCATCGGCCAGCACAACCACAGGGTTGCGATAGCGGTCTGCCAACTCAAAGGCCAGCGCCGTCAAGTCCGCCATCTCCTGCACGGAGTGCGGCGCCAGCACGATGGTGCGGTAGTTACCATGGCCGCCGCCTTTCACCACCTGGTGATAGTCCCCCTGCTCGGCTGCGATGTTGCCCAATCCTGGCCCGCCGCGGGTGATATCGGCGATTACGCAGGGCAACTCCGCGCCCGCCATGTAGCTTATGCCTTCCTGCATGAGGCTGATCCCGGGCCCACTCGAGGCCGTCATACACCGCACGCCCGTCGATGCCGCGCCGTAGAGCATGTTCATTGCCGCGACTTCGCTCTCCGCTTGCAGAAACACTCCGCCCGCCCGCGGCATATAGAGCGCCGCATCCTCCGCGATCTCGCTGGCCGGCGTAATCGGATAGCCATAGAACGCGCGGCATCCGGAGAGGATCGCGCTCCTGACAATCGCTTCGTTCCCCTTCATCAACTGCTTGCGCATTCGCTCGCTCCTGCATTGCCCGGTTCGCCGCGGCGTGGCTCATCGCTTGCGCGAGGCACAATTTTCAACACCGTAATCGCTCCCGGCTCGGGACAGACCATAAAACAGATCCCGCAGGCTGTGCAGCTCACGCCCGTATACGTTGCCGTGCGATAGCCGTAGCGATTCAGCCGCTCAGTGAGGACGATCACCTTCGGCGGGCAGGCATCCACGCAGAGACCGCAGCCCTTGCACTCGTCCACATCCACCCGCATCTGGCCGCGGTCCGGTTTTACTGAATTCGCCATTTCTATTCCTCTTCGCCGCTGACCGCGCTGGAAACATGAGTCGCTTGGCCACTCTCAAGGTTGGGGCATCCCTGAAACCCTTCATTCTCGGCCTCCTGAACCCGTCCGGCAGTGATACACATCACCTATTCCAGGCGCGCAGCATGGAATGGCCCGGCTCTTGACGGTTGAAACAAAACAGGTTGCATTGCGCGCGAGACCGATGAATAATTGCCGTCTGATGAGCACATCTGTCCATTTAGTTGCAAGCCTTGAAGCGCGAGGCCTGGCCATTGCCGCAAAGGCGGCGCTGATGCTGATCGGCTTCAGTGCCGTCATCGGCCAAGTCGTGCTCCTGCGCGAACTTATGGTCGTCTTCAACGGCAACGAAATGTCGCTGGGGATCTTCCTGGCGACAGGGCTCTTTTGGACCGCTGCCGGGAGCATTAAGTGCGGCACTTTTGCGCTGCATCGAGGCAATACGCGGCGAATGGTAGCAATGCTCGAATGCCTGCTCGGGTTCAGCCTGCCTGCGACCATTTTGGCATTGTGGGCCAGCAAGAGCCTGTTTCAATCCGTGGCGGGCGAACTGGTCGGTCCGATCCCGGAGCTACTCGCATCACTCGGCTGTCTGAGCGTTTTCTGGCTCTAGCGGGCGTTCTCTTTGTGGCCGCCACGCGCATGATCGGAGAATCGGACCCAGTCGACGCGCGCAGGGCTGTCAGCGTTTCTTATCTGCGTTAGGCTGCCGACTCCGCAATTGGAGGCCTCGTTGCCAGTCGGGTCTTGTTGCGCTTTCTTGAGCCATTCCAGATTGCCAGCATCGTGCTTCTTCTGAACCTGTCGATGGCTGCCGTCCTCTTGATGAAAATTAGCCGTAAGCGAATGGTGGGCGCGGCGGAGGCGGCGATTTCACTTGCGGTCATTTTTTTCGTCGGGGTTGCGCCGAGGCTCGAAAGACAAGCCCTGGCGCGCCAGTGGAGCGGATTCCACGTTCTCGCATCGCGCGATTCTATTTACGGCAATCTGACAGCGACGGAGACAGTCAACATCCGCAGTCTTTATGAAAATGGCCTCGTCCTTGCCAGCACGCCCGACGAAAGCGCCGCCGAAGAATCGGTTCACTACGCATTGCTGGAGCACCCAGCGCCCAGGCGAGTGTTGCTCATTGGCGGCGGCGCAAGCGGAAGCATCGCGCAGACACTCAAGCATCCGACCATCGAGCGGATCGACCTGGTCGAGCTGGATCCCGAGCTGATCGGAATGATGCTCTATTTCTTTCCAGCGGAGTCTGGTGCTCTCACTTCGGATTCCAGGGTTCATCTGCACTACGCGGATGACGTATCCCGAAACCTGTGCACTGAAGTCGACGCGACCAACAGAGAGCGGCGACCTTTGACGATTTGAATCAGGCTACAGTATCCCTGGTTTTGCTCTAGCGCCACATCTGTAGACACGTCACCGGCAATGGAGCAAGATCGTGCGGCATGAATCGCAACTGGTCGCCGGTCTTCACGATAGAACGCGGGCCATTGCATACAGCTCTCAGAGAATGGTCCGGCTGCGTTGCATCTTCATGACATAGCGCCAAGTACGAAACCACAAACGCCCACTGCTCATCCGTTGCGTCGCTTGGATACCCAGACTTGTTACTCTCTCTCCTCGGTCCATCGTCGGCCATTGCGAATGCGATGAACAGAACGACGATTCCCAAGAGATAAATCGAATAGGAGGCTCTTCAGATTCCGATTCATTAATCCATCCTCAGCGCATTGGACCGGTCGCTCCATGGCGATCCATTGCCTTAGCTGTCTGCCGCTGCCATCACGGATGTTTTGGGGCCCTGACGAGTGCCGACGCAGCCTGCCTGTTGTCTGGCAATCACGAGTATTAACAGCGGCTGGCCCTGAAAAACGCTCCTTACACTCATTACCCTCAATCGATCCATTCAGATTCCAGAAGGGGAATCCGAACAATTGTGGGAAATCTAATTGTCGCTGAAGCGAGACAATCGTTGATTTCGAACAACGTGCTTAAATCTGGTGCTAGTGTTTGGACATGATCCTTCAGGGCCTCTGGTCGATTTAGAAAGCATGAGGGCACTTACCTTCATGCGGGCTCTTGGGATTTGATTTTGAATCGTTCACTTGGTTCCGAATGGAATATGGTGGGAGATCCCATCTAAGTGAGGAGAGCGAAGCTATGGCTGAAATTAAATGCCGAGAGAATCTGCTTCATGGCGGCGAACCTGTAAGTGAAAGTGCGCAGGACATGCACTTCGTGCCGAAATGGTTCGTTGCCTTCACGTCTCCGCGCCATGAGAAGCGTGTAGAGCAGCATTTGAGACAGAGGGATGTCGAGCATTATCTTCCCGTCTACCACTCACCGCGCAAGTGGCGCAATGGCTCAAAGGTCGTTCTGGATCTCCCTCTCTTCCCAAGTTACATCTTTGTGCGCATCAAGCGGACAGAGCGTGTGCGGGTACTGGAAGTACCAGGCGTGCTGGCCATTGTGGGTGGCACAGCAGGCGAAATGGCTCCGCTGCCAGATGTTGAGGTCGAGGCGCTGCGAACCGGCCTCAATTTGCGTCGGGCCGAGCCGCACCCTCTTCTTACGATTGGTCAGCGGGCACGGATTCGATCAGGCGCCCTTGCCGGGTTAGAGGGCATCGTTGTGCGCAAGAACAACAGTCTCCGCTTTGTTCTCACCATGGATCTCATTATGCAAAGCATCGCCGTAGAGGTGGATGCAGAGGAATTGGAGCCTATTGATTCCAAAGCCCTCAACTGTTCCTGGGGGAACAGGTCATAACCGTGTGGCAGCACTGCGGGAGAACGAAATGCCTGAATCTAAGGGGTTAGCAGGGCTTGACGCAGGTGAGCGCATACTGGCCATTGCAACGAGTCTTCTTGCTCTGCATGGATACAATGGCGTCAGCACCCGCGAGATCGCTTCCGCCGCGCAAGTGAATGAAGTCACAATCTTTCGGCATTATCCGCGAAAACACGACCTTTATTTGGCGGTCATGAAGTCGGGGCTGCGACAGTTGCATCTCCGGGGCGATCTATTGGCCGGTATCGCGGAAGCCAGCGATGGACAAACAGCGATTGCGCGGACTTTCGATCTGATCGCCAGAACCCTCATGGAGAAGCCCGAAATCCTTCGGCTGATGCAATACAGCGCTCTTGAACTGAGTGCGGATTTCGATCCCCTAGCCCGCAGGCATCTTAGCGAATTTGTCGAAGTCGCAGCCCGCTACCTTGAACCGTGGATCGAGAAGGGCGAACTACGCTGCAAAAGCGGCAAGACTCTCATTTTCACCCTTGTCGCAATTGTTGCGAGCTACAGCTCAGTTCAGCGGATATTCTCTGCTGAAGGTTTAGATCCCTGTGTGATGTTCGAAATCTGCTCGAGCCTCTGCACCAATTGAATAAAGCGGAAGAAGGCGCTCGGGAGTTCAGAGTCGCTATCCATGACTTCTCTTCGAGTCGTGCACCAGCCTCTGCCTGGGTGATCTTAAGGTTCGCCGGAGCGACTCGTGCCAAGAGCCGTGAGACGGCCGGAATGCAACTCATCGAAAATGAAAATGAAACCGGACCAGAGATGGGACGCGAAACTGATAGAAACGAATTGACCTTAGTCTAGTTGCTCGCGCTCTCCAGGGCCGGGCGAAAGAGAGCTTTTGTCAATTCAAGCAGCGCGCCATTCACCATTGGATGCAATCCAAGGAAAAGTATATGTCCTCCATATCACTTCCTGACTCAAGCCTTAGCGGGAAACTGATCAGGAACAGAATAAGTGGATATCTTTTGGACGGGGCTGTATTTGCCCTCTCCGGAGTCCTTGCATTTGAGTTGAGATTTGATTTCGTGCTGCCCTCAAACCGCCCCCATCCGATGGCGGCGGCCCTGTGTATCTGGTTTGCCGCAAAGTCCACCGTTTTCATTGTCGCCAAGTTGGACCGCGGAGGATGGCGGTATACATCCGCTCACGATGCTGTCAGGATTGTCGTAGCGAATTCAGCAGGATCAATCCTGAGCGGATCGGTGATAGTTCTTCTACTCAAACCATGGGACATCCCGCGTTCTGTTTATGTCCTTGACTGGCTGCTTTCCTGCTTGATGACTTTGGGAGGCAGGCTAGTGGTTCGTGTGCTCTTCACCACTCACAAATACCTGCGGGGGGAAGACGGCGACCGGACCAGAATACTCATCTACGGCGCGGGCTCAGCGGGGTTGGCGCTCCTTCGGGAACTTCAACAGAACGACCTTCTGAGTTTCAATGTGATCGGACTGATCGATGACGACCCATTCAAGGCTCGACTGATATTGCTAGGGAAGCAGGTGTTGGGGGCAGGAGCCGACCTTGGCGCATTGGTGCGGGACCACGCTGTCGAGAAAGTTCTCATTGCGATTCCGTCCGCGTCGGGACTGCAAATGGCGCGTATTTTGGAATTCGCCACGGATGCCAGAGTGGAATACAGGACGGTGCCCAGTTTGGGAGAGCTTATCCAGGGCACAGAGTTGGGCAAACAGATCCGAGAGGTTGCTGTAGAGGATTTGCTTGGTAGAATTCCAGTGCAGCTTGACCTGGAGCGGATTCGGGAGCGCATTCAAGGGCGGGTCGTCATGGTGACGGGTGCCGCCGGCTCAATCGGGTCAGAAATCTGCAGGCAAATCGTAAAATTCCATCCACTTGCACTGGTCGGATTCGATGAGGCTGAGACCCCCCTTTTCCATCTTGACAGAGAGATGGCTAAGAGCTTCCCAGACGTGGCCTTTCACCCGGAGATCGGTAGTATCACCCGCCGCGACACTCTGAAGCGAGTGATGCAACACTATCGGCCGTCGATTGTCTATCACGCAGCCGCCTACAAGCATGTTCCGTTGATGGAGAGGCATGTCTTCGCTGCCATCGAGACGAACGTTTTCGGCACTTGGAACGTTGCGCTTGCGGCCATCGAGCACGGAGTCGATGATTTTGTCATGATTTCCACCGATAAGGCGGTTCGGCCGACCAGCATGATGGGCGCAACGAAGCGCACGGCGGAGGTGCTGATTCGCGCGCTCCAGATGGAGGGCGGCACCAAGTTTGTTGCAGTGCGCTTCGGGAATGTGCTTGGAAGTAACGGAAGCGTTGTTCCAATCTTCAAGGAACAAATTGCCGCCGGCGGTCCGGTAACAGTCACCCACCCGGAAATGACTCGCTATTTTATGACCATTCCTGAAGCGGCCCAGCTGGTTTTGCAAGCCTTCTCTATCGGCAAGGGCGGAGAAGTATTCGTCCTCGAGATGGGCGAGCCCCTTCGGATCGCGGATCTGGCCAAGAACCTGATTTTGCTTTCGGGGTTCCAGCCTGGACGAGAGATCGAGATTCAATACACTGGTCTTCGCCCGGGGGAAAAGATGTTCGAAGAATTGCATCTTCAGGATGAACATCTAATTCCAACCTCGCACGCAAAGATCAGAAGCTATGTCGGCAATCTCAATCGGGATATAAAGCAAATCAAAACGTTCTTGTTACGCCTGCAAAACATCGCAGAAAAACAAGACGTCGCCAACCTCGTTCTGCTGCTCAAAGAATTGATTCCCGATTACAATCCAGGGGCCGAACTCTTGAAGACTGCCTTGTTTACCAAGACAGATCATGTTGTTTGGGCTAAGGCTCCGGTTCTTTCAGTGCAGTCCGAGGCCCCAGCGGGACCGAAGCTGACGCCGGCTTCCCTTTTGAATTAGGCCGCTCACAAAGCAGTTGTTAAAAAAACGGGTGCGAAGGATCTGAATGCGGTGAGATCGCCCCGTACTATTTGTTGATGCGGGAATCTGTATTCGCGAGCTATGTTCTTATTCGCGACTTTTGTCATCAGTTTCGAATGACTTCGAATTTGAGGCGTAATTTCTTTATGATCAGAAAGCTATCATCTGTCGTCTTGCTGTCCTGCACACTCTGCGCGGGGCAGTCTACTGTCGCTACTCCATGCACCTCGACTCAGTCTTTGCCCACTACGACTGGAGAGGATTGCTCGACACAATTATCTCCGGCCGTTCCCAGAGTGCAAAACGGGATTGCTTCGAGGTCGAAAAGCTCCGTCGCTACCAAAACGGAAAAGGAGGAGGATGCCGCTGATACAGCTCCGGCGTCCACGAGGCAGGCCGGTCCCATAACCGTCCGGTCAGATTTCGACAGATTCGCGGAAGATACGGTCGGTTTTTTGCTTCCGGTGTATGGGAGACAGCTTTTCGACGAAGTTCCTTCGACATTTGCTCCCGTGGATCATATTCCAGTCCCTGCCAATTATGCGATCGGTCCGGGCGACGAACTGCTGATCAGGATTTGGGGAAAGATCGACTTCTATATCAACGCCACGGTGGACAGGAACGGACAAATCTCCATTCCGAAGGTTGGGATCTTAAATGTCGTAGGCTTGCGCTATGAGCAACTGGACAGCTATCTGCGGGCGGCTGTTGGCACAATCTATAAAGGATTTGAACTGAATGTCACGCTGGGCCATCTCCGCTCCATCCAGGTTTTTGTGCTGGGGAGTACTCGGCAACCAGGCGCGTACACCGTCAGTTCCCTTAGCACGTTGATTGACGCGCTCTTCGCTTCTGGAGGCCCATCGGCAACCGGCACCATGCGGCGGATTCAGCTGCGCCGCGGAGATCGCCAGCTCGTCGACCTTGATCTGTACGATGTGCTGCGCAGGGGAGATAAGTCGCACGATGTTCAGCTCCTTCCTGGAGATGTGATCTATATTCCTCCAGTCGGTCCCCAGGTGGCGATTGCCGAGAACGTCAATGAACCGGGCATTTATGAATTGAAAGGCGAAACGACCCTCGCATCCGCATTGGAGAGTGCGGGCGGCCTGACCAATCTGGCGGGGGTTGATCGTGCCCTTCTGGAGCGGATTGAGAACCGTCGGAGTCGGCGTGTCGATGAGTTCGCACTCGATGCATCCGGCCTGCAACGAACACTCAAGGACGGGGACCTGCTGCGCATCTTTCCTATTTCTCCGCGGTTCGATAACGCGGTTACGCTTCGCGGCAATGTCGCCGCGCCTGGACGCTTCGTCTGGCATGAAGGGATGCGAGTCACGGATTTGATCCCATTTCGCGATTCGCTGATCACGAACGGCCATTGGATTCAGGAGAACCATCAGACCGAGAAACAGCACCCTGAACCGACTGAGATAGAACACGCCGATATAATGACCGACCTTGATCGGGGCAACGCGGAAATCAACTGGGACTATGCAGCGATTGAGAGGCTCGACCAGCATGATTTGAGCACGCAACTTATCGCCTTCAATCTTGGCAACGCCATCGACAACCCGGCGTCTTCCGACAACCAGCTCTTGATAGTTGGTGATGTCATCACTGTGTTCTCGCGAAAAGACATTCCTTTGCCCATAGAAAAGCACTCGACCTTCGTCCGTGTTGGCGGCGAGGTTAATGCTCCAGGCGTGTATCGTGTGAATCCCGGCGACACCTTGCGGAAAGTGGTGGAGAGCGCGGGCGGATTGACTTCGCACTCCTACCTCTACGCCTCACAGTTGACGCGCATTTCAACCCGAAAGGTACAGGAAGAACAACTCAAGCTGTCGATCGACCGGATGCAGAAGGAACTCCTCTCGGCTTATGCGAACACACAAAACGCCGATGCTTCCCAGGCCACAAGTGGAAAAGCCGCGGATCAACAGGCTCAGTTCGCAATGCAGAGGGTTCTCATCGACAGGCTTTCTGCAGTACAGCCGACAGGCCGTGTTGTTCTCGGAATCAAGCTCGATGCAAAAGTGGGAGAAGACATTCCGGATTGCCCTTTGGAAGATGGGGACAGTTTTTACATTCCACCCCGGCTCGGCACTGTTCAAGTTACCGGGGAGGTCTACAATGAAAACGCATTACGCTATCAGGTCAACAAGCGACTCTCTGCCTATCTGAACGATGCAGGCGGTCCAACTCGGACAGCGGATGTCAAACGCATTTTCCTGATTCGCGCGGATGGGACGGTAGTGAGCAGGCAAAGCCGGGGCAATCATTGGGCAGGAAATTTTGAGAATATAGCCTTGATGCCTGGAGACGCGATCATCGTTCCACCTAAGGTCAGAACGCCAGGAGGCTTCATGGAGAAATTGCCCCTGATCACCCAGATAATCTCCCAAACCGCAATGACCGGCGCCGTACTTAGCTTGATCCCATAGTCGGGGCGCACCATTCGCAGGGTCAACGCAAGCGCGGGCAGGGGTTGGCTCGCGTCACAGGTTCTACGAGCCATTTCGGCGTCTCAAACCACCCGGAGTCCGAATTGCTTCGGCGTTTGCACCTGCCTCTTCCACGCAAGCGCAACATAATCTTTGCCGGGATATGGCTTTTCCGCGCCGAGAACGCCGTCAACCCCTTGCGGATTCCCCGATCAGGCTTACTTCAACTGCCTGCAAGAATCCATGACAGCGTAATACAACAACAAGAGCCCGCACCCAAGAACTTAGAGAATCTGTCCGAACAGCCGGAGCCATCACAGATCTCTGGCGGGGCAACGTGGTGAAGATGCCCTGTTGCCGGGAGACACACTCTTCTTGCAAACAAGACTCAGATCCCCTCTGAATCTCCTCCAAGATCTGCCGTATGGGAAGCATATGCTCTCGCAAGCTTCCTTTAGTTGTGCCTTGATTGGCGCGTTGCCGTAATTCAGGCGAGCAAAATGAGCGAACAGATGATTCATAGCGAATGGGGGGAGATGGCGATGGGAATTGAATCTCCTGCGGAGGGTAACGAGGCAATGGTTCGAATTGCGGCGATAAAGGCCCTCACTCTCCTTGCGGAGCATAAACAGTTGGTAGTGGGCCTTGCCGGCGGGGCCATGATTCTAGGCGTGCTCTACAGTTTATTACTTCCGACCGAGTATACATCTGCCGCCAAGATCATGCCGCCGCGGCAGACTCAGTCAACGACCTCTTTGTTGAACAACATGCCAGGTGGTGGCTCGCTGGCGGATGTGGCGTCGGGAGGGTTGGGCCTCAGAGATCCTAATGCGATCTACATTGGTCTGCTGAAGTCCCGGCCTATCGCAGATGCCATCATCAATCAGCTTCACCTGCAAGCGGTCTATGGAGTCAAAGATATGACGAGCGCCCGCATCGCCCTGGATAAGGCGACGGACGTGGCGTCGGAGAGAAGCGGCCTTATCTCCATATCGGCTACGGACCGCGACAAGAACCGCGCCGCAGAAATCGCCAATGCCTATGTTGCGCAGCTGCGCGTCCTCACCAAGAGCATCTCGGTTACGGAAGCATCCAAGCGACGGCTCTTCTTTGAAGAGCAGTTGAAACAAGCCAACGAGGATCTGGTGGCCTCGGAAGTCGCCTTTCAGCAGCTTCAACAGACCAAGGGACTGATTCGCCTTGATGCGCAGGCGGGGACAGTTGTTGGAGACATCGCCAGCATTCGTGGCCAGACAGCTGCCAAGGAAGTTGAATTGCAGGTGCTGCTTTCGTACTCGACTGAACGGAATTCGGATGTGCAATTACTAGAACGGGAACTCTCCGCACTTCAGGCCAAGGCCGCGCAATTGGAGCATAGCGCGAGTGCATCCGATTTCTCGGAAATGGGTCTGAAAGATCTTCCCAAGGCCGGTTTGGACTTTGTTCGGGCGCAGCGAGATATGCAGTACAGGCAGGCATTCTACGATCTCTTGCTCAAGCAATTCGAGGCCGCCAAACTGGATGAAGGCAAAGAAGCCGCGGTCATTCAAGTGGTGGAGCCGGCAATCTCCGCGGATACCAGATCTTCACCGCATCGAGGTTTGATTGTGCAAGGGTTTACGGTGGCGGGATTCCTGATTGCCTGCATCTTCTTGTATCTTCGCAATTTTATCGAGACAGATCCCAAGATAGCCCGACTTCTGGCTGAGTTCAAATCCGCGCTTTTGCGGATTTGAATGGTTACGGCTCATAATCCGCGCCTTCATCGCGATGTGTCTGCTCAGATCCAATCCGCGATGTGGGCGATAGGGTATTCTCTGTGCCGGTATGCGGTCGAGTCAAGAAGATCGAATCGCGATGCCGAACCAATCACCGATTAACCAAAGGAAAGTGCTCATGATTGTCGAAGCCTCTTGCGCTCATCTGGAAAAACTTCTCCATAAAATTCAAACAAGGAGTCTTACGGCCGGAGTAGTCGGACTCGGCTATGTCGGTCTCCCTCTTGCCCAACTCTTCACGAGTCGGGGATTCAAAGTCCTCGGCCTGGACATCGATCATTTGAAGGTCGAGAAGTTAATGCGCGGGGAAAGTTATATCGGCCACATTCCCTCCTCGATCATCCAGGAGATGCGCCAGGATGACTGCTTGCGGGTCACTTCGGATTTCAGTTGCGTAGCCGAGGCCGATACGTTGAGTATTTGCGTGCCCACGCCCCTCGACAAGGCCCGGCAGCCCGACCTCACCGCGGTGCGCAGAACGGTGGAGTCCATTGTGCCGCATCTTCGCAGGGGTCAGTTGGTGATTCTGGAAAGCACCACGTACCCTGGAACCACCACGGAAGTGGTGCTCCCTATCCTGCAGCAGTCCGGGCTGGTCATTGGCGAAGAGTTATTTCTCGGCTACTCTCCCGAGCGAGAGGATCCCGCCAATCCGCACTTCACCGCGCGTTCCATTCCCAAGGTTGTCGGGGCAAATGATCCATCATCGCGCCAAGCTCTTGAAGAGTTCTATGCTGCTGCCTTCGATCATATCGTTCCCGTGTCTTCTTGCGAGGCGGCAGAGATGTCCAAGATCCTTGAGAATATCTATCGTTGCGTCAATATTGCTTTGGTCAACGAACTCAAGCTTCTCTGCCAGCGTATGGGACTTAATATCTGGGAGATCGTGGATGCTGCGAAGACCAAGCCCTTCGGCTTCCAGGCTTTCTATCCCGGACCGGGTCTCGGCGGACATTGTATTCCTATAGATCCGTTCTACCTGTCCTGGAAGGCGCGCGAATACGACTTTTCCACGCGCTTCATTGAACTGGCCGGCGAGGTCAACACCAACATGCCCTATGAGGTGGTCGCTCGTGTTATTGAGCACCTGAACAGCAAGGGCATCTCTTCGAGTAGCGCACGTCTACTGGTGCTGGGATTGGCTTATAAAAAGAACATCGACGATTGCCGCGAGTCGCCCTCGGTCAAGGTGCTCAAACTTCTAGAGGATCGTGGCTTCGCGCTTTCCTACTTTGACCCCCATGTGAGCGGCTATGTCTCTCATCGATACGGAAGCCTGCCAGGAGTCGAGTTAACTGAATTGTCGGACGATGCAATCCTCGCTTCCGACGCGACGCTCATCCTGACCGATCACGATGCCTTCGACTATGACCACATCGTACGGCTATCCAATACGGTGATCGACACTCGAAACGCAACTCGAAACGTCACCGCCAACAGGGAAAAGATCATTCTCGCTTGAAATGGAGGCGATATGCCACAGAATGTTGCTGTAGTCGGAAATGGATATTGGGGCAAGAATCTTGTCAGGAACTTCTTCGATCTCGGCGGGTTGCATACGGTTTGCGATGGCAATCCAGCTGTTGAAACGAGTTTTCGCGCCAAGTACGCAAATGTCACGTTCCGCGGCGATTTTTCCCTCGTCCTATCGGATAGCAACATCCGGGGAGTTGTTCTGGCGACGCCGGCGGCGCTCCACTTCGATATGGCGAAGAGGGCTTTGCAGGCCGGCAAGGATGTCTTTGTTGAAAAACCTCTGGCGCTGAATGTCGCCGAGGGCGAGGAATTAGTCGACTTTGCTGAAAAGCATGGTCGCATCCTGATGGTTGGGCATATCCTGCGATATCATCCAGCGGTCATAAAGCTGAAGGAACTGATTGGCGACGGCTCCCTGGGGCGGGTTCAATATGTCTACTCGAACAGGCTTAACATGGGCAAAATCCGCGCCGAGGAAAACATCCTCTGGAGCTTTGCACCCCACGATATTAGCGTGTTACTAAGCCTGCTCGATGAGGAACCACAATCGGTGTCATGCGAAGGTGGCTATTATCTCAACAACGAAGTAGCTGATGTCACGCTCAGTCAGTTGGTCTTTGCCAACGGTGTCCGTGGCCACATCTTCGTCAGTTGGCTTCATCCGTTCAAGGAGCAGCGTCTGGTGGTGGTCGGCTCCGAGAAGATGGCAGTGTTTGACGACACAGCGGCAGAGAAACTGGTGCTGTATTCCCATCGCGTTGAATGGAGGAACCGCATTCCGAATGCGGTCAAGGCAGAGGCCGAACCCGTTCCGCTGAATTTCGAGGAACCGCTGCGAAGGGAGTGCAACGAATTCCTTGATTGCATCGAATCCCGGCGAACGCCACTTACGGACGGCCACGAGGGGCTTCGTGTGCTGCGCGTGCTGAATATGTGTCAGCAGGCACTCAATAGCCGCAAGACAATATTTCTGGCAGAGGCTGTGCAGTCGTCGGTCGCGAAGCGAAACTTCTTCGCGCACCCGACCGCTTCGATCGATGAGCCTTGCGAGATCGGCGCGGGAACCAAGATATGGCACTATTCCCACGTCCTCAAGAACGCGAAGATTGGCGAAGGCTGCGTCATAGGACAGAACTGCCAGGTGGCCGAAAAGGTAGTGATCGGCGCCAACGTCAAAATTCAGAACAACGTCTCCATTTATACCGGGACGGAGATTGAAGACGACGTGTTCCTTGGCCCGTCCTGTGTGCTCACCAATGTAACCAATCCCCGCTCGCAGGTGAGCCGCCACTCCTTATACGAAAGAACACTGATTCGACGTGGCGCGTCCGTGGGGGCAAACGCGACGATCGTCTGCGGAATCGAGGTTGGCCGCTATTGCCTCATCGGCGCTGGCGCGGTTGTCACCAAAGATATCCCCGACTATGCCCTGGTGGTGGGGAATCCTGGGCGCCAGATTGGATGGATCAGCCGGCACGGCCATCGGCTCGATTATCCCGATGAGGATGGGACCATGATCTGCCCGGAAAGTGGTTTTCGTTATCAGGAAGTCGAGCCGGGAATGTTGCGCTGTCTCGATCTGGATGAAGAGTCGCCCTTGCCCAAGGAACTCAGCGTGGGCACAAAAACGTACGATGAACTCAAGATTCAACGGGCCTCACAGGAAGTCTTCTCATGAAAGTACCACTGCTTGATTTAAAAATGCAGTTTGCTTCCCTCCGCACGGAAATACTAGCGGCTGTGACCGAGGTGCTCGACTCGCAAGTTTGCATTGGCGGGCCAAAGGTCTCTGAAATCGAGCAGAAGATAGCCTTGATGAGCGGCTGCAGATTCGCAGTCGGCGTTTCCAGCGGTACCGATGCGCTTTTGTGCAGCCTGATGGCTCTGGGGATTGGTCCTGGAGATGAGGTCATCACCACTCCGTTTACCTTCTTCGCGACCGCAGGATGTATCGCGCGCACCGGAGCCACGCCGGTATTCACGGATATTGATCCACGCACCTACAACATGGACCCGGCATTGATTGAGACGGCTATAACCCACCGTACCAAGGCGATCATGCCGGTTCATCTCTTTGGTCAGGTCTGCGATATGGACGCGATCATGGCGATCGCGAGCCACCATGGGCTGCATGTGATTGAAGACGCCGCGCAGTCAATCACCGCGACGTATAAAGGCCGCAAGGCCGGCAGCATCGGAACCTGCGGATGTTTCAGTTTCTTTCCCAGCAAGAATCTGGGTGCAGCCGGAGACGGCGGAATGATCGTCACGAACGACGAATCGCTCTACCAGCGCATGTTCCTCATGCGCAATCATGGCGCCCGACCGAAGTACTTCCACAAGTTCGTTGGCGGCAACTTCCGGCTGGACCCGATCCAGGCAGCGGTGCTTCTGGCGAAGCTTCCACATCTCGCAGATTGGTCAGAGTCGCGGCGCCAGAATGCCGCTTACTACAATGAGCAATTCTCGGGTACGGCGGTAAGCACTCCCGTTGTTCGTCACGATTGTGAGAGCATCTACAATCAGTATGTAATTCGCGTGCAGAATCGCGATGGACTGATCGATCATCTCAAGGCGTGCGATATTGGATGCGAGATCTACTACCCACTGCCCCTGCATGAGCAGGAATGCTTCGCCAGCCTCGGCTACAAGCCATCCGACTGCCCATTGGCCAGCGCGGCGGCGCGCGAAGTCGTGGCGATACCAGTTTATCCTGAGCTAACCTGCGGAGATCGCGAATACGTCGCCCAATCCATCCAGGCCTATTCTTGTTGAATCGAGTTCTGTCTTGCTGAAATGTCTACGTTCGATTGTCAAAAGAGCAGCCATCGCTCTTCTCAGTGTTTTCGCCAGGTTCTTATATCCGCGCGAGAATATGAGGGGACGCTGGTTCGAGCAACACACGATTGGCTGGCGGTGGGTATGGCAATCCATCCTGTGGCAAAAAGTGCTGGGTTTTAACCGGCACTGCCGGTGGCCCGTCAACCCTTTTAACATTGTAGGTCCGGTGGAGAATATCAGCTTCGACATTGACGATCTTAATAATTTTCATATGTTCGGATGCTATTTTCAGTGTTTTGACGCCCGAATTGTTATCGGCTCCGGAACGTACATCGCGCCCAATGTAGGCCTGATCACCTCGAACCACAACCCCATGAATCCGCACGAACACCGACCCGGTCAGGACATCATTATCGGCAAGTCGTGTTGGATCGGCATGAATTCTGTGGTGCTCCCTGGTGTTCATTTGGGCGATCACACTGTGGTTGGCGCGGGCAGCGTAGTTACCAGGAGTTTTCCGGAGGGTAACTGCATTCTTGCCGGGGCGCCGGCGCGGTTGATAAAAGACATGGCAATCGTCAATGCCGGTGTTGTCGGCAACGCAACGGCAGCGGATGATTCCGCCTCGCCCGTTCAAGTTCCGGTGATCCACTGATGCGACCGTCATCTGCCGCATTTTGCACGGTGTCAGCCCGCGTGGTGGTTCAAGGAATCCGACTGGCTAGCGCCGCCGTTATGTCCCGCTTGCTCGGCCCATCCGAGTTTGGCTTAGTTGCACTAGCTATGGCGTTTGCCGGCTTTGCAACCATTTTGACCGACGTGGGTTTGCGTGCGGCCGTGGTCCAATACCGAGATCTTAACCGTGCCGGACTGTCTACCGTGTTTTGGCTCAGTGCCGGTGTCGGTGCAGTTCTTGCCTTAGCGCTCTCTATCAGTTCACGCCTTATCGCAAACTTCGCGCACCTGCCGGCACTCTCGTCGGTGCTTGTCGCGATCTCGTGCGGGTTGTTCTTTTCCTCGATTTGCGCCGTTCCTCTCGGACTCATGAATCTGAAAATGGAGTTCCGGAAAACCGCGATCGTAGAAATGGTTTCTGAATGCGGCGCCGGGTGTGCGGCAATTGGCCTGGCATTGCACGGCTTTGGGTACTGGGCGCTTGTCGGTCAAAATCTAACCGCTACTGCGACGGCCTGCCTGCTTTATTACGTGGTGTCAGGGTGGCGTCCGTCCCTTGATTTCGACTCTGCTCAGGTCCGCCGTATCGCCTTGTTTTCTACCAACATGCTGGGATTCAATGCCCTCAATTACTGGGCGAGAAGCCTGGACGCGCTTCTTATAGGGCGCTATTGGGGAAGCGGACAACTTGGGTACTACAACCGGGCGTACTCATTGATGATGTACCCCTATTCGATGCTGCATACCGCTGTTACGCCCGTTCTGCACTCCGCCCTTTCCACAATGCAGCATGACTTGGCGCGCATGCGGCAGACCTACCTCAAGCTGGCAAAGATATCTCTTATGATATCTTTTTCCACGGCGGCCACGTTTGCCGTGCTGGCAGAGCCCCTGGTTGTGACTATTTGGGGGACCCAGTGGCTGCCATCCGTTCCCGCCTTTCGCCTGTTATGCGTGGTCGCTGCGATCCAGCCGATCCTGGCCGCATCTGGCAGTGTCTATATCGCGAGAAACAGGGCAGATCTTCTCTTCAAATTGGGCGCAGTCTACATTGCGGCCGTGTGCGCCGGGTTTGTTTTGGGCCTGCATTGGGGAATCCTCGGAGTTGCGGCCGGGTACGCCGTTGCCAATCTGCTAGTCATTCCGCCCACGTTGAGTTTCATCGTGCTCCGGTTGCTCGAAGGCAAATTCTCCGATTTGCTTCGCCAAGCGTACACACCTGTGCTTTGCGCGTTAGCCGGTGCGACCTGCGCGACAGCGGGCAATTCGCTTACCGGCGCGGTTCAGCCGGTGCCCGTCCGGCTCTTTCTTGGATTGCTAGGCGGCGTGGCGGGCGTGGTTGCAACGGCGTGTGTTCTTGATTTGAGTTTCGTCAAGGCCTGCCTTGACATGCTTCCAGCACGGATGAGGAGTTTTTTGCCCTGCTATGAAAACCGCCAAGATTGTGCCGTTGACCCAACCCTCTGAGCGATCTCCCGAACTGCAAGGCAAGCGCGTGTTGTTTCTTTCCCCTACCTCCGCTCTGTCGCCGCTGCTGCAGTCGCAAGGAATACCTCATATGCGGGAACTCTCTGCACGCTTCGGGGTTGAGTTTACACTTCTCACGATTGAGCCCGCGGACGGAGAACTGCTTTCCCAGGAAGCTCGGCAGTTGCGGGAAAAGCTCTGTGCCTGGGGAATCACTTGGCTGACGATGCCCAATGGACGGGTTCCACTACTTCCCAATAGCACCTCAGACCTGCTGCGCGGTATTCCCAAGGTGGCACGAATCATCCGCTCCAACAAGATCGATCTTGTTCACTGTCGCAGCTACGTTCCCGCGTACATCATGCTGATGCTAAAAAAACTCGCACCGACCCCGTTTATCTTCGACATGCGCGGTTTTTATCCGGATGAGTACGTGCGATACGGCCATTGGACGAGAGAGGATTGGCAGTACCGCTGCTCGAAATGGCTAGAACTACGCTGCATTCAGGCGGCCGATTGGATCATCTTGACAAGCGAGGGCATGCATCGTGAGTTGATGGCGGTAATCGGAGAGAGTGCCGGCGGTGCCATCGATAAGAAGACCTCGATCATTCCAAACTGCGTTGACATGAGCCGCTTCATTGTGGATGCTTCAACGCGAGATACAATGCGCACCAAATACGGTCTCTCGAATTCGATCGTGTTTCTTTGGCTGGTAGCAGGCATCACCAAACCCCATTTGCCGGAAGAGATATGCTCGTTTGTCCGGGTGGCTCAGAAGCGCCTTGGATCGTCGCGGCTCCTTGTTCTGACCCACACACCCGGCGTAGAAGATATATTGCAAGGTTATGGTTTGACTTCGCAGGACTACATCATTGCCAGTGTGCCACCCAGCGAGGTGCCGAAATATACAGCCATGGCCGACGCCGGACTGAACTTCTGCGATTCTGCACACTCTGGATCGGCGATCAAGATTGCCGAGTATCTGGCATCCGGGGTTCCCCTGGTGATCTCAAGTACCGTTGAGCGGGCCGAGGAACTGACTGCGGAGGCCAGGACGGGCGTAGTCGTGAGGTCATTTTCGCCGCAATCCTATGCGGATGCAGCAGTGCGTCTCGCCGGGCTGTTAACCGACCGGGTATTGGTTGCCAAGCGGTGCCAAGGGTTTGCCAAAGAGCGATTATCCATCGACTATGCCGTCAACCGTTACGCGGATGTCTATCGAAGGGTGATCCAGAGCAGTTAGACGAATTGTTTTTCTTGGCAAGCAGGCTCACGGATTCTAACGTGACTGTGCGTCCTTGTGCAGGGTCAAGCCAACTCTTTGCAAATCTTTAACTTGAACCCGGGCGGCGCCCCGAACCGAACACTGGCGGATAAGAAATCGAGGTCCTAGTATGATACAAAGCAGCCGCAAGGTGCTCGTAGTTGCTCCTCACACCGATGATGCAGAACTCGGATGCGGTGGGACAATGGCACGGCTTCTCGAACAGGATACACGTGTCTACGTTGCCGTGTTTTCTACTGCCGAGGACTCGCTCCCCGCCGGTGTGCCGAAGGGGACGTTGAAGCGTGAGTTTCTCTCCGCAATGAGCTTTCTGGGGCTTCCAGAGGAACAGTGCCGAGTTTTCGATTTTTCCGTTCGCCGCTTGTCATATAGCCGTCAGGACGTTCTTGAGAAGTTAATCGACCTTCGAAAAGAGATCGACCCGGACCTGGTATTCATACCTTCTGCGCAGGATCTGCATCAAGATCACCAGGTGGTATATGCGGAGGGTGTGAGGGCGTTCAAGGATTGCTCTTTGCTGGGCTACGAATTTCCATGGAATCATTTGACATTCTCCTCGCAAGCCTTTGTGAAACTCGAGGCGCGTCACATGGAAATGAAATGGAATGTCCTGCAACGCTACGAAAGCCAAATCGCCTTAAATCGCTCCTATTTTACCAGGGAGTTCATAGAATCCCTGGCGCGTGTGAGAGGCGTACAGGTCAAGACTGATTATGCCGAGTGCTTCGAGGTGATTCGCATCAAATGCTAAGCCCCGGCTCCTTGGATATCGGCCCGCTGACCCGAACCTATGCCGAGTGTCACGCGCAGGAACTGCTGGCGCTGGGGGTGGATAACGACTGGGAAAACTGGACCGTCGACAATCTGCTTGCCGAACGACCAGGGAAATGGGAGTTGAGCCAAGTGGCGCGCGTTGGGGCGGTCGCTGCCGGTTATGCGATTTGCTCCAGACGAGCGGAAGGGCTGCACCTGCATCATTTCATCGTGGGTCCAGCGTTCCGGAATGGGGGAATTGGGATACACCTATTGGAGCAATTATCCCGAAATGCGCTCGGTTGTGGCTTGTCCGCCATCACACTCAAAGTGCATTTGAAGAATAGTAGAGCTATCCGATTCTACGAAAGATCAGGCTTCAAGTCTGGAATCTCTGAAGGTGGCTTGCTTTGGATGTTGGCTGAGTCAGCAGCGATTCTTCGCAACATCAACCTTGGCAAATTCAGCGCGGCTTCTAGAGTGACTTTTGATTGAATGTCGTATTCGAGAGAGCTATGATCGTTGCCATTCACCAACCCAATTACGTTCCCTGGTGCGGATATTTCGCGAAAATCAAACACGCCGACGCCTTCATCTTTCTCGACGACGCTCAGATGCCGCGAAAGCAGAGTTATGTATACCGGTCGGAGGTTTGTACCCATGAAGGCGTGAGACAGTGGCTGTCGGTTCCGACACACTCTGCATACGGCGATCCTATTCGAGATGTCGCGCTGGTCCCCAATAATTGGCACGTTAAACACCTCAAAACCCTGATCGGCTTGTACGGGCGCTGCGCTAAATTTCGAGAAGTCATCGAGGTATTGACGCCTATATATGAGACACCTGGTCCCACTCTCGCAGATTTCAATATTCGTCTCATTTTCGCGGTTGCGAACTACCTTGGCCTGCAAACCAATCTTTACCGTTCCAGCGATCTGCACGCCCAGGGAACCAGTGACGACCGCTTGATCTCCCTCGTTCAAATCGCGGGCGGAAAGACGTATTTGTCTGGTCCTGGCGGTCAAAACTATCAATCGGAGGAGAAGTTCTCTTTGGCAGGATTGGCCCTCAAGGTGAGGCAGTACCGGCCGATTGCTTATCCGCAGCGGGGAACATGCTTCACCCCTGGCCTGAGCGTTCTGGATGCCCTATTCAATGTAGGCAAAGAAGCCGTGCATTTGCTTGATTACGCGGAACCGCTGACGGCAGAGCCGAAGATTTGAGCGCATCTTTTGTGAACCCTGCAAGCTCCACAGTTTCGCCGGAGATCCAACGTTCTTCGTCCATTCCCCGTTTGAGCATTGAAGCCATGCTGATATGCGGCGTGCTCTGCTCGCTGCTGCTGGGTCCGGTGCCGATCAAGGTTGGCGGTCGCGAACCGAACGTTTTCTTTGGCGATGTGGCGATCTGTATGGCTACTCTCTACGCCTTCATCGGGTGCCGGCCGCACCATATGAGTGACCGGCTGATCCGAGCGACTGTGGCTTGGATGGGACTTTATAGTGTCGTGATGTTGGCTACGCTGCCGCACGCCGCCGATATCTTGCGCAGTATCGCGGATGCAAAACTTTACATCATGCCGCTGATCGCCTTCATCACCGCTGCCCGGTGTTTCCGCTCGAAGGTTGACCTGCAGCGCGTCCTGATGATGTGCTCGGTCGTTGGAATTGGGCTTTCCGTTGGCGCACTCTACAACTGGTCGCGCTTTCAATCTGGAGCAATCGAGTTGGAAGGCGGCCTGGCCGCAAAGGATATGGTTCAGATGGCCGGATTACGCAGCAATGCCGTGGGTGGGACTGCGGCCATGCTGCTGCCGGGCGCAATGTATGCGCTTTGGCATGCAAATCGTCGCTGGCGGTTGATCGGACTTGTCTCTCTGCTGGGGCTCTGCGCCACTATCATCTTTTCCATGTCCCGTGGATCCATGATTGCTGCAATGATCGGGGTCGGTGTGTCGCTGATCTTGCGCGTATGTGGCCGGTCCAAGGGAAGCAATCGAAAGGCAATATGGACCTTGGTGGCAATAGCCATGGCCGTGTTCCTGGGTTGGCGGTTGTTTCCTGCCCAACTAAAGCTGACATTACTAACACAGATCGAAATCGCCAATATGCAGGTTTCCACGTCAGGCGAGACCAATGCTCGTTTTACAAGATGGGAGATTCTGGTTCACAGAAGCATGAAGAATCCCCAGGGAGTAGGCGTAGGCAATTATGAGAGTCTCTCCGCGGTCCAGGATGCAAGATTGGGAGGTTCGGCCCACAACCTCTATCTGGAAACCCTCGAAGAAGAAGGCTGGATGGGTCTGGCCACATTGCTCCTTGGGTTGGCGTATGCCTGGCGGGCAGGCCGAAGGATACTCTCCGCGCGGGAAGCAATGATAGACGAGTGGACAGCGGTGAACATGGCCTGGCTCGTCTTTCTGGTCAACGTTGCTGTCGAGCCAAACTATTTTTCAGTTCAATTCACTTACATTTTCTGGATCATTGTTGGAACCTCCGCTGCTGCCGGGTCGGCAGGCGGCGGACTGGAACTTGGTGAAGCGGGATCATCCGGTAGAGTGTTGGCGAAAGCATGCTGATTGCGCGTGTCTCCAGCCGAGCCGCGGGAACGAACAACAGATGGGATTTGAAATGGGCAGAGCAGGAGCCGGAAATGAAGTCTACGGAACTGGAAGTGAAGTTGCGATGAAGATTCCCAAGCTGACTATCATTATCGTCACCTACAACTCCAGCGACGAGATTGAAGCCTGCCTTCAATCGCTTCGCGATACGATCAAAACGCTATCGTTTGAACTCATTCTCGTGGACAATGCTTCGCGAGACGATAGCCTGGTTCGATCGCGCCGCTGCTTTCCCGAGGCGATCATAGTTGCCAACAAGGATAATGCCGGCTTTCCCGCGGCAAACAACCAGGCAATGCGCCTTGCTCGGGGTGAGTATGTACTGTTGCTCAATCCGGATACCGTGCCGCACGAAGGCGCCATCGAACGGCTTGTGGCGACTCTCGAGGAGCATCCGGGAGTGGGAATCTGCGGAGCGAATCTGCCGGACGGCGAGGGGGTGCAAGCGCATGATCTGCGTCAACCCACTTTTGCCCGGATCATGATCGAGATGTGCGGTCTGGGAAGATTCTCTTCGAAGTTTTTTCCGCCCGAGCGTCAGGAGGCTGTTTCCGGGGCGGCCATGATCTTCCGCCGGAGCTTGACGAGCGAGATAGGCTTGCTTGACGAGAGGATGTTCTGGGGCGAAGACGGCGATTATTGTTTGCGCGCCTCACAGGCGGGGTATGCAATATGGAGAGTAGAGACTGCGGTCATTACCCACTATGTCGGGCGGAGTACGACAGGTAATCTTGCTGTCTACCTGAAAAAGCAATACACCACCCGGATGCGATATGTCAGGAAACATGGCCGGCCCTTTGAGTTCTGGTCCATGATCCCGGTTTTCTATTTGAGTCTGATCATGCGCGCCTCCAAGTGGTATCTCTATGCGGTGATCAGCCCGTCGGCGGAGGCTATCGAAAGGATCCGAGCCTATCACAGCCTCATGCTTCACATGCCCTCGCTGTTTGCCGAGGAAGCGCGGCGAGACTGAAACCGGCGTCCTGCAAAGCGGAGTCTGGAGCGAACGTTACCGGACGCGAATTGGAAGAATCATGGGGGATCGATTGGGTTATGGGGAACTTGTTGCCTGAACTGTTTGTGCGCTTGCATCGGGCCGCCTATTTCGCACGCGGCTCGTTCTTGAGCGTGCTGATCCGGGCGGGTGGAGGACGCGTGGGACGGAGACTGCGCGTTGAAGGGGGCGTGATCTTTCGTCAGGCTCCTCACGCCGGTTATGAATTGGGCGACGACATATTTGTCGGCCAATGTTCTTGCTTTGATATTGACGCAGGAGCGCGATTTGAGATGGGAAGCGGAGTCACGCTGGCCAAGAATGTTTTTATCTCTGCCATCGCCGCAGTACGCCTCGGAGATTACGTGCAAGTTGGCGAGAATTCCTCGATTCGCGATGCGGACCACGGCATGGTGGCTGACTCCGGGCCGATATGCGAGCAGGCAATGTCCGGTCGGCCGGTCGATATTGGATCCGACGTATGGATCGGCCGCGGGGTGGCGGTGTTGGCCGGTTCGATGATCGGGGAAGGGAGCGTGATAGGTGCTAACTCCGTGGTTCGGGGCCGACTGGGAGCGCGTTGCATCGCGGTAGGCGCTCCTGCGGTAGCAATACGCCAAAGGTAGCCAGGTGCGGATGACAGAACCGCATGTACCGCCATCGCCGAGCTTGGTCGAGATGGTTTGACATAGCATCCAGATACAGTCCTGGCATAGGTATTTACAGCAATGACGCAAGTTCATAAGAGCTCCAGATACACGGCACGTGCAGCAGCGGCTGCGAAGGGAATTGTGTGAGAATTGCGCATCTCTCTGTAGGCGACGTTTTTAGCGCGAAGTGGACCGCTTCCCAGGCGCAGGATGGTCACGAAGTACACTTGATTACGCAGGAAGAACCATTGGAACAGCCGGGACCATTGGTAACCTGCCATCGACTGCCGTTTCCTCGGCCCTTCGGGTACTATTTGAACGCCTGGAGCCTGAAGAGCCTGCTCAAACGAATTCAGCCGGACCTGTTGCATGTGCACTATGCGACAGGCTTCGGGACTCTGGGACGGCTAAGCGGCTTCCGGCCGTGCGTATTGTCGGCATGGGGAAGTGATGTCCTGAGTGCACCAAGTCAGTCGCGTATTATGCGGATGACAGTGAATCATAACCTGAAACACTATGACTGTGTGTGTGTCACAAGCCAAGTCATGGAGAAAAGCGTTCGGAGTCTGGTGCCGACGCTGCTCAGTATCATTACCCCGATTGGAGTCGACACTAGACTGTTCACCCCCCACCATCATTCCACGGACGCGCATCTCACGGTAGGCACCGTAAAGACCATGGATCCGATCTATGGAATCGACTATTTATTGCAGGCATTCGCGGTCGTGAGAAAACGGTTAAGGGACGCGCAAGACGAGCGGGCCGGGGATTTGCGGCTCTCGATCGTCGGGGGTGGGCCTTTCCTGGAGGAGTACAGAGAGCTCGCCGTCATTCTGGGAATTGCTGAAGTGACAACCTTTCATGGGCAGTTGCCCAATGCCATGGTGCCCGACTTATTGGCCGGAATCGATATCTTTGTGGCACTTAGCCGTTCTGAGAGTTTTGGTGTGGCGGTCATTGAAGCGTCATCTTGTGGCATTCCCATAGTGGCTTCCGACGTCGGCGGGTTGCCAGAGGTGGTCAAGGACAGTGAAACGGGCTTTGTTGTACCTGCGGGGAATATTGAAAAAGCCGCAGATGCGCTCGATAAATTGATTTGCGACCGGGAGTTGCGCCTTAACTTAGGAGCGCAGGGCCGAGCTTTTGTGCAACAGAATTTCGAGTGGGCAAAGTGTCATGAGATGATGTACGGCGTCTATCGTCAGGCGCTGGAGCGCTCTGGAAGAACAAGGATGCAAATCCGAGTTAAGTGATTTCGGATTCCGAGAGGCTATGGGAACCATCGCAATCGTTGATTACGGCGTAGGCAATTCGGGCTCCATCCGGAACATGTTCACACGTCTTGGTATCGAGGCGCAGATCACCTCGGATCCGGTTGCGATTAGCCAGGCTGACCGGCTCATTCTGCCTGGCGTGGGAGCATTTGACAACGCGATGCGGAACCTTGCTTCGCGCGGTTTGACCGATGTGCTGACGGAAGTGGCCGTGGTCAAGCAGAAGCCGGTGCTGGGTATCTGCTTGGGGATGCAGATCATGACGCGTTCCAGCGAGGAAGGTTCTTTGCCCGGTCTGGGCTGGATTGCCGCGCGCACCAGGCGCTTTTGCTTTGTTCAGGACAAGAATCCGCTACGCGTACCGCACATGGGATGGAACGTCGCCATGCCTCGCAAAATCATTCCTCTTTGGAAGGGTATGGAAGATTGCTCCAGATTCTACTTTGTACATAGTTATCATGTCTGTTGCGAAACAGCGTCCGATGTCGCTACGACTACGGATTATGGCGGAGATTTTACCTCCGCATTTGCGCACGAGAATCTCTACGGGGTTCAGTTTCATCCGGAAAAAAGTCACCGTTTTGGCATGGCTCTGCTGAGGAACTTTGCGGAGATCTCTTGAAGTTTGTCCGAAAAAACTCCGGCGCTTTCGGACTGTTTGCGGCCCAGCCTCCGGTCCGGCCAGGATGGATCCAATTGTGAGCAGCCAATGACCACCGATGCTGACAATGTACCTCGCAATTGCAGTGCATCTACCTTGGCGCGACTGGTGCCTTGCCTGCTGCTACAAGACAGGAAGTTGGTTAAAACCGTGCGCTTTGCGCGCCCGGCATACGTCGGCGATCCCATCAACGCAGTGCGGATCTTCAACGAGCGCGAGGTCGATGAACTGGCGATCTTGGATATCAATGCTACGCCGCAAGCCAAATCCCCCAACTTCGAACTGATCGAGACGATCGTATCCGAGGCATTTATGCCAGTGGCATACGGAGGAGGCATCCGCAGCGTGGATGACATCAGCCGGTTGTTTTCGATCGGCGTGGAGAAAGCCGTCCTCGCCACCGCCGCCATTGAGAATGGCCATCTGCTGGCCGAAGCGGTTCAGATGTTTGGCAGCCAAAGCATCGTGGCCTGTCTCGATATTCGCAAGAACCTGTTCGGCAAGTACGAAGCGTATACACGATGCGGGACGCATAAGCAATCCGCTTCCCCGATGGAGATTGTTGCTCGCTTTGTCGGCAGCGGTGCCGGAGAAGTCCTCATCAATTCCATTGATCGCGATGGCACAATGACCGGTTACGATCTCAAGATCATCGCGGAGATCGCGGCCCGAGTTTCTGTTCCGGTGATGGCCTGTGGCGGCGCCGGAACGCTTGCGGACGCCCGAGAAGCGATTCGGGCTGGCGCCTCGTCCGCCGCCGCAGGCAGCATGTTTGTCTATCACGGGAAACACCGCGCGGTACTGATCAACTATCCAACCTCGGAACACCGGCAAGAAGCCTTTGAAGGGAAATCATGAACAGTGCGGCAAAATATCGGATCTGTACCCGCTGCATCATGGATACATCCGATCCAGAGATTACTTTTGACGGACAGGGTCGATGCAATCATTGCACCGCTGCGATTGAGCGCATGTCTCGTGAACTGCTGCCGCCTGCCGCGCGCCGGGAAGCGATGGAGCGCCTCGCGGAGGTCGTCCGGGCCGAGGGGCGGGGCAAGGAATATGACTGCATCATTGGCGTCAGCGGCGGCGTGGACAGCACTACGACGGCTTACTACACGAAACAACTCGGACTGCGTCCGCTGGCCGTGCACTTCGACAACGGCTGGGATTCGGAACTGGCGGTTGACAATATTCGCCGGACACTGAACGCTCTGGGCATTGATCTGTTCACGCACGTTGTGGATTGGGAGGAGTTCCGCGATCTTCAATTATGCTTCCTGAAGGCTTCGGTCGCCAACGCCGAAGCGCCCACCGATCACGGCATCACAGCGACGCTGTTTCGCGCCGCCCACAGGCAGAATGTGCGCTTTATTCTAAGCGGGAGCAATCTGGCCACCGAGGCGATCATGCCGCATGCCTGGGGTCATTACAATCAGGATCTGCGCCTGCTCAAGGCGTTGCACCGGCGCTTCGGCACGCGCCCGCTACGCACCATGCCAATGATCGGGATTTCAAATTATCTTGTCTCTGTTTTTCTGCTCGGCATCCGGCAGATCCCGTTCTTGAACTACATCGAGTACGACAAGCAAGAGGCCAAGGATATGCTTGCCCGTGAAATCGGCTGGCGAGATTACGGCGGCAAGCACTACGAGTCCATATGGACCCGATTCTTTCAGGGCTATTACCTGCCCGTTAAATTCGGGTTTGATAAGCGGAAGCCGCATCTTTCCTCTCTCATTTGCTCGGGACAGATGACGCGCGAACATGCGCTTGAGGAGATCGAGAAGCCGGTTTATCCGCCAGAACTGTTGCGACAGGACATGCAGTTCGTGATGAAAAAGCTCGAGCTTGACCAGGCGCAGTTCGATGCCATCCTAGGCGCACCATTGCGACAGGCCAGTCAGTATCCCAGCAACCATTTTCTCTTTCACGAGATGGGCCGCTACAAGAATGTGTTCAGGCACATCGCCACTGCCGCACGATAGACAATGCTGTCCAGGGTATATCCAAGAAAATGAATGTTTGGCTGGTTACGATCGGCGAACCACTCCCACTGGCGCTCTCGAAAGACGACCGCCTGCACCGGACTGGTCAGTTTGCCCACTTTCTTGCTTCGCGCGGACACCATGTCGTATGGTGGACCTCGGCATTTGATCATTTTCGCAAACGGCATCATTTCGAACAGGACACCGTAGTTCCGGTCGCTTCTAACCTCATCGTGTGCGCGTTAAAGGGGTGCGGCTATGCGCGCAACATCTCCCTGAGCCGATTCAAGGATCACACCCAGATAGCGCGCAAGTTCGCCGCCACTGCAAGCCAATACGATCCTCCGGACGTCATTGTTGCCGCGCTGCCAACGATTGAATTATGCCAGGCGAGCGTGGAATACGGCAGATGCCATGGCGTCCCGGTGGTGCTTGACATGCGCGACATGTGGCCAGACGTTATTGTCGATGCCGTGCCGAAGGCAGTCCGTTTGCTCGGGCGGATGATGCTTAGTCCCTTGTACAGGCAAGCGCGTCATGCCTTTGGGGCGGCGACCGCCATCATAGGGATCACCGAGGAGTTCGTGGATTGGGGGCTTCGCCGCGGAGGACGCCGTCGTGGGCCGCTCGATCGCGCTTTTTTCTTCGCCTACGAAGTTTCCGCGCCATCCGCCGACAAACTCGCCGCCGCCGAAGCTTTCTGGGACGGGCTGGGTGTATCCAAGCGTGAGGACAGTCTGACTATTTGCTACTTTGGCAATGTGAGCGCGCAGTTGGACCTGACCCACATTATTGAGGCAGCGCGTCAATTGCATCAGCGCCAGCGCCCTGTTCGCTTTATTCTGTGCGGTAGTGGCGAGCGTCTCGATGAATACCGCCAGCGGTCCCAGGGCCTTCCCAATCTTCTGCTGCCAGGGTGGGTAGACGGCGCGCAGATATGGTCGCTGATGCGCCGTTCGAACGCGGGTCTGGACCCTTTGCCTGACCGGTACGATTTTCTGGCCACCATCAACAACAAGGCGGTCGAATATCTGAGCGCCGGCCTGCCCGTCATCTCCAGCCCACGCGAAGGCGTTCTCTGCGACTTATTGAAAGAAGGGGCCTGCGGATTGAGCTATTCCTCCGGATCGACCGAAGAACTGGTTGGCGTCATGGAAAAACTTCTTGCCGATCGTGCTGCGCTGGCCGCGATGTCGGCACAGGCTGCGGAAGTCTTTGCGCGACATTTCAAGGCCACGGCTGCTCATGAACGCATGGAAGAATTTCTGACCGAGGTCACCAATAGCAGCGCCCTTCAACGGGCGGAGTCCAAGGTGCAATAGGTGCGTATGAAGAGACGGTTTTCGGCTTACAGTTGCCTGGATGCGCCGGAGGTTAACCCCTGCCTCCCCGACGGATTGTCTTTTCAGGTCTGGACACCCACCATGCGGCACCCGTTCCCTTCGACCCTTGGCTGGATGCATGGGGTTGCGGCCTTGTGTCAGTTGAGTGGGATCATGCCGCACTTGGGTTACAGTGTCGTTTACGTATGCCAGGGTGCACGCATCATTCATCGCTCCTGTACATTCTCCCGTTGCTTTCGCTGGATGTTCATGGGCGAATCGGATGTGCAGATCAGCTCCACATGGACCGACCCGGAGTTTCGCAATCAGGGAATCGCCTCCGCCACCTTGGCCTTTATCATGCGCACGATTGCGACAGGTTGCCGTCGCTTTTGGTATATCTGCCTCGACGATAACGAGGCTTCACAGCGGACATGCAGGCGTGTCGGATTCAAGTTTGCTTTTCATGTGAAGCGCAGTTCTCTATGTGGTATCTCGGGAACGGGATGGTACTCCGTCAAGGATAGAGAACGGGAAAGTCAACAGGCTGAACGCTGGAATTCCGCCGTTTCGGACGAGCATCGAATCTGGTACGGGAACTATTATGCGCGCAAGGGGGCAATCCGCAACGATCTGCGGTTAAACCGCGAGGTCTTGTTTCAGACTCTTGCTTCGGAACGCTCGGTGGTTCGCGCCTTTCAGAATATTCATATGGACTATGCCGGCGCCAAACTGCTGGATGTTGGCTGCGGTCATGGGGGTACGTGGTTCCAGTTCTTTCGCCTGGGGGTTCAAGTGGCCAACATGACGGGCATTGACATCCAGGAAGAGCGGCTGAAGAGCGCCCGTGAGTTATACCCCAAGGCGACGGTGGTTTCTGGCGATGCTACGAAGATGCCGTTCGCGACCGCATCGTTTGATCTGGTAAGTGAATCAACCATGTTTGCCACGATTGTCGACGTGAGCGTTCGGGAGCGCATTGCTGCCGAGATGCTGCGAGTATGCAAGCCGAATGGCTATCTGATGCTGGTTGACTGGAGGACTCCGACCTTGGAGATGAAGTTCTATAAGGCGTTAACCCGCAACGACCTGCGCAGCATCTTCGGGCTCGGCAAGAGCACCGATCTGATCGGCGTTTCCAAAGGCGCCCTGGTCCCGCCCCTGGGCCGATTTCTGTCAAAACACGCCGAGATGCTCTATTTTCCGATTGCCTTGACCTGTCCGTTTCTTGTCGGACAAGTCGTCTATGTATTGCAAAAGAAAACGCAACCGTATACCTAGGACCCAAGTCCCCTCGGATCAACCCAACCCGCAGAAGTCGGTCATTGAGGCGGAAATGAATAGTCTTACCACTCCTACCACACTCGAATCCTAGTTGACGCTCAACCGAAAACGGAGCAGGCTGATGACCACTCTTGCAACACTACGTGCCGTTCCTTTCTTCAACTACTCCGGCATTTTCACCTCGCAGCGGGAAGACCTGGTTCGGATCTTTATCGAGGTGTCTAACCGGGGCTCCTTCATCATGCAGGAGGAACTGAGTGCCTTTGAAGCCCATCTGGCGGAATTTACCGAAGCAAAATATGCGCTCGGCGTAGGCAATGCCACGGACGGACTGCATATGGCAGTGCGCGCCGTGGCCATTGGTCCGGGCGATGAGGTCATCATCAGTTCCCACACGATGATCGCCACCGCAGCCGCCGTTCATTTTGCCGGCGCCACGCCGGTGCCGGTTGAATGCGGGCCGGATCACCTGATCGACGCGGCCGCCGCTGAAGCGGCCATCACCTCGCGAACACGCGCCATCATGCCGACTCAATTGAATGGGCGCACGTGCAACATGGACGCCCTTCAGGCGATTGCCGACCGGCACGGGCTGATCTTGCTTGAAGACGCCGCGCAGGGGCTGGGGTCGAAATTTAAAGGGCGGTGCGCCGGCACATTCGGCGCGGCCGCGGCCATCAGTTTTTACCCCGCGAAGGTGCTGGGATGTCTGGGTGACGGAGGCGCCGTCATCATGAACAGCCGCGAGATCCACGAGCGCATCTATCAGATGCGGGACCACGGGCGCGGCACGACCGGCGAGATTGTTTCCTGGGGGTTGAACTCCCGGTTGGATAACTTGCAGGCGGCCTTTCTTGACTATCAGTTAAAAGAATACGACCGCGTCATCAAGCGCCGTCGTCATCTGGCTTCTCTCTATACAGAGCGCCTCGGCGAGGTCGCCGAGGTTGTGCTTCCCCCCGCTCCCGACTCCGACCCTGACCATTTCGATATTTATCAGAACTTCGAGATTGAAGCGGAACGCCGCGATCTGCTCAAAACCCATTTGAAGGAGTGTGGCATTGGAACGCTAATTCAGTGGGGAGGACAAGCTGTCCACCAATTGAGGGCCCTCGGGTTTACCGAGAGCCTGCCCAACACCGACCGGCTTTTCACTCGCATGTTGATGGTGCCCATGAATATGTCCCTGACTGACGATGACGTTCAGTATGTCTGTGACAATATCCGCGGGTTTTATGGGTACCCGGCATGAACACGGCCATGATGCTCGATTCCCATGTCCTTGCCAAGCGTATCCGTTTGCACGCACTGCGCATGACAAGCGCAGGTGGCGGGTCGCACATCGGGGCCATCCTTTCCTGTGCGGATATCCTGGCCGTCCTCTATGGCGGAGTGATCAACGTGGATTCGAAGGCGCCGGAAAGCCCCAGCCGGGATCGCTTTATTCTGAGCAAGGGCCACGCCGGGGGCGGTTTGTATGCCGCGCTTGCCGAGCGCGGTTTTTTCCCTGTCGAGAAGCTCCAAACACATTATCAGGACGGGTCGGAGTTGAGCGGACATGTCTCGCACAAACTGCCCGGCATCGACGTCTCCACCGGAGCATTGGGGCATGGTTTATCGATCGCCGCGGGGATGGCCTATGCGGGGAAACTCCGGGAAGCCCGGCACCGGGTTTACTGCCTTCTGAGCGATGGAGAGTGCGATGAGGGGTCAACTTGGGAAGCGGCTCTGTTTGCCTCCCATCACCGGCTGACGAATCTCGTGGCTATTGTGGACTACAACCGGATTCAGGGGATCGCTCCGGTGGCAGAGGTCCTCGAACTCGAGCCTTTTGCCGACAAATGGATCTCCTTCGGCTGGGCCGTCCGCGAGGTGGACGGACATGACCATGAAGCCCTTCAGCGAACGCTAGAGGCGGCTCCTCTGGCCGCCGGCAAGCCATCCTGCATCATTGCGCACACTACCAAGGGCAAAGGGGTCAGCTTCATGGAGAATAGTGTTCTCTGGCACTACCGCATTCCGCGGGGCGCGGAATTCGATGCAGCGCTTGTCGAATTGGAGGCCCGGTCGTGAGAGACTCTTTTGTCGCTGTGTTGACCGAACTTGCTTCGCAGCACCCTGAGCTCATGTTGCTCACGGGCGATCTCGGCTTTGGTGTGCTGAACAGCTATGCGGCTGGTTTTCCGCGGCAGTTTTTGAATGCAGGTGTTGCGGAGCAGAACATGTCGGGCCTTGCCGCCGGCTTGGCGCTCGAAGGCCATTGCGTCTTCACTTATTCCATAGGCAACTTTCCCACGCTTCGCTGCCTGGAGCAGATTCGCAATGACATTTGCTACCATGGCGCCAACGTCAAGATCGTCTGCATCGGCGGCGGGATGAGTTATGGACCGGTAGGCTTTTCGCATCACGCAACCGAAGATCTGTCCATCCTTCGCTCCCTTCCGGGCATGCTGGTCTTGTCGCCCAGCGATCTGTGGGAAGCCGCTGAGGCTACGCGCTATCTCGTCACGCATCGCGGTCCTGCCTATTTGCGCCTCGATAAGTCAGCTGCGCCAGTCGATCTGCGATTTGGCGAGAGCTTTCGGCCGGGTACCATCAGGACCGTTCGCGAAGGATCGGACGTGACCCTTGCTGCGACTGGCGGAATTCTCGAAGAAGCTCTTTTGGCCGCGGATACGCTGTCCGAGCAGGGCATCTTCTGTCGCGTTCTCAGCGTCCACACGATCAAGCCTCTTGACACCGAAACGCTCGCGGCAGCCGCGTCTGAGACAGGTGGAATCATCAGCATCGAGGAGCACGCCGTCGATGGCGGCTTGGGCGGTGCAATTGCCGAATCGCTCATGGAAGCTGGAGTCTTTCCCGGTTTCTTCGTGCGAATGGGACTCCGCAACACTTTCTCCTCCGTCATTGGCAGTCAAAAGTATTTACGGACGGTCTATTCCCTGGATGCCGCGTCAATTTATCGAACCGTGTCCGCGAAGATGGGCTTTCCCGCCGAGGTTCTCTCATGATGATCAAACGCGCATTCGATATTTTGGCCGCGTCGCTTGGCCTGCTTCTATGCTCGCCGCTACTGATTGCCGTCATGTTCGCCAT
>Ga0302320_10002766_pt1 | contig 41003 bp, 31 predicted proteins | sample Bog_T0_3_FD_202130 | JGI IMG/M metagenome (GOLD analysis project Ga0302320, IMG submission 202130) | Peat permafrost microbial communities from Stordalen Mire near Abisko, Sweden - Bog_T0_3 | ecosystem: Environmental > Terrestrial > Soil > Wetlands > Peat | place: Sweden: Abisko, Stordalen Mire... | reverse complement strand
GGGGCCAGGCGAACGGGAGAAGAAAATAGCAGAGCGCGGCTTCTGCGATGCCGCATCCCCTACACTGAATCTTGTCTCCCATGCCCTCGTACTGCGAAGTCGCGCTGCCGGTGCCGCTGGACCACACCTTTACCTACGGTGTGCGCCAGGGGCAGTCGCCGCAACGCGGAGCGCGTGTCATCGTTCCCTTCCGCAACGAGAAACTGATCGGCGTGGTGACGGCGACGGGAGCCGAGGCGCCGACCGATTTCGAGGTGCGGTATCTGGAGGCCGTGCTCGACGAGGAGCCGCTGCTGAGCGACCATCTGCTGGAACTGGCCGAGTGGGCGGCGGGGTACTATCTGGCTCCTTTGGGCGAGGTGTTGCGCGGCATGTTGCCGCTGACGGCGGAGGTGCGGCGGACAGTTTATTACCGGATTACGGACCTGGGAAGAGATGTGCTGGCCGCAAGCATTGACGGCGATTTGGGGAAGGGAATCGGCAAGCCGCGCGCGCGCCGCCAGCAGAAGCTTTCTGCGGAAGGGCACGACGCAGAGCGGCGGGTGCTGGAGCGGCTGGCCTCGGGCGAGCCGGTCAAGGTTTCCACATTGCGGACGGCTACGGCGGCGTCGCTGCCGCTGCTGGCTGCCATGCTGCGCAAGAAATGGATCGCGCGCGAGACCGCGGCCGCCGAGCGCGATGCGCGGCGCACGGAGCGCTTTGCCGTGCTGGTTCCCGACACGCGCCTGCCTTCGCTGACGCAGAAGCAGCAGGCGATTCTGGCAGAGCTCGCGGCCTGCGGCGGCGAGCTGCCTCTCGCCGAGTTGCGACGCCGCGAGCTGCCTTCGTCGACTCTTCAAACCCTCGTCCGGCGCGGGCTGGTGCGGATCGAGGAGCGCCCTGAGCTGTTTCGGTTGGGCGGGATTACGCCTACGGCTTCGCCGTTCAGCCTGAACGGCGCGCAATCCGATGCGCTGGCCACGCTCACCACTGCGCTTGGGGCCTTTCGGCCTTTCTTGTTGTACGGCGTGACGGGTTCAGGCAAGACGGCCGTGTATCTCGCCGCCATGCAAAAGGCGCTCGATCGCGGCCTGTCGTCGATCCTGCTGGTGCCGGAGATCGGCCTGACGCCGCAGACCGCGGGACTGCTGGATGCGGCCTTCGGGCAAAAGGTGGCGCTGCTGCACTCCGCACTGACGCCGGAAGAACGCAGCGAGCAGTGGCGTCGCATTCGCCGCGGCGAGGCGCCGATTGTCGTCGGCACGCGCTCGGCGATCTTTGCTCCCGCTCCGAACCTGGGGCTGATTCTTGTCGATGAGGAACACGACCAGAGCTACAAGCAGGAAGAAACGCCGCGCTACAACGCGCGCGACGTGGCCGTGATGAGGGCCAAGCTGGCGGGCGCGGTGGTGGTGATGGGGTCGGCGACGCCGTCATTAGAAAGCTGGCACAATGCGGAGCGCGGCAAGTATACCCGCATCGAGCTGCGCGACCGCGTGATGAATCGGCCGCTGCCTGAAGTGGAGCTGATCGACATGCGCCGCGAGTTTCAGGAGAGCGGCAAGGACGATCTTTTCTCGCGGTCGCTGATCGAGCAGACCAAGGCGGCGCTCGAGCGCGGCGAGCAGGCACTGATTCTGCTCAACCGTCGCGGCTACTCGTTTGCCGTGATGTGCCGTGCCTGCGGAGAAAAGCTTGACTGTATTAACTGCGCCATCGCGCTAACGCATCACAAGTCGGCGTTGGAAGATTCGGGCCAGGCGCGCGCGGGGCAGCGGCTGGAGTGCCACTACTGCGGCTATAAGCGGACCGTTCCTGCGCGGTGCCCCAAGTGCGACAGCGAGCACCTGTACTATCTTGGCGCCGGCTCGCAGCAGGGCGAGGAGCGGTTGCAGGAGATCTTTCCGGGTGCGCGTATCGGGCGCATGGATCGCGACACGGTGCGCGGGCGGGGCGATTTAGAGAGATTATTAGCGCGGTTGCACTCGGGCGAGATCAACCTGCTTGTGGGCACGCAGATGATTGCCAAGGGCCACGATATTCACAGCGTGACATTGGTGGGCGTGGTGGGTTGCGATCATGCGCTGTCGATGCCGGACTTTCGCGCCGCGGAGCGTGTCTTCCAGTTGATGACGCAGGTTTCAGGGCGCGCCGGGCGCGGCGAATTGCCCGGCCGCGTGGTGGTGCAGACGTACTATCCGGATCACTATGCAATTGTGGCTGCAACGACTCACGACTACAGAGCCTTTGCCGAGCGAGAAATGAAATACCGCCGATGGATGCACTATCCGCCCTTTGGCGTGCTGGCCAATGTGCTGGTGCAGTCGCAAAAGATGGAGGAGGCGGCGGGGTGGGCCGCTACCCTTGGCAAATACCTTGTCCAAAACCAGAGCGGCGGAGCCGTGAGGGTTTTGGGACCTTGCACTGCGCCGGTTGCGCGCATCAAAAACGTGTACCGGTTCCACATGATTTTGAAGAGCGCCTCGCGCAAGGCGCTGAATGAGGCGCTGCGGGGAATGCTGGCGAAGGCCGAGGAGGCTGGAATCCCGCGGCGTAATTTGATTGTGGATGTGGACGCGCTGCGGCTGATGTGAAAAGAGCGGAGCTAGCGGAGTTGGCCGGCCTTGGTTCACTTGCTGGACAAGTGGAAAGTGACGCGCTACACTTTACAAATGATCGAGAGCTTCCGGCGCAGCGGGATCGAGAAGTTTTTCGCCACCGGAAGCAAAGCCGGGATTCAATCTTCCCATGCCGCCAAACTGTCACTTCAACTGTTTCAGTTGAATCGCGCCAGGGCAGCGAACGACATGAATGCCCCGGGATGGGAATTACACCCTCTGCGCGGCGATCTCAAGGGCCATCGGTCAGTGAAGGTGAGCGGGAATTGGTGTTTGACCTTCGCGTTCGAAGGCGAGAATGCGATCCTCGTCGACTACCAGGATTACCACTAGGAGAATCGATATGCGCATGCACAACCCGCCACACCCAGGCAAATTGCTGCGGGAGTTTTTGGGCGGCATGGACGTAACTTCTGCTGCCAGGCATTTGAAGGTTTCCCGGGCAACGCTTTCGCGCATCCTGAATGGCAAAGCCGGTATCTCGGCGGATATGTCGCTGCGTCTGTCCGCCGCGTTTGGGACGCACGCCGAAATCTGGTATGAGTTGCAGACCGATTACGATATGTGGCGGGCATCGAGGAGAAAACAGCCAAAGATCGAGCCTCTAAACCGGGCCGCTTAGGAGCGAAGACTGCGGGCCGCAGTGGAATCCCATCCTTTTCGAAGGGAGCGCGGAAACGATGGGGCACGGGCGGGGTTGGCGGGTCTGCAAGTCCGCGAGTTGGCAAGTCAGCGTAACGGCGGAGACCTCAGTCAGACGGCAGTTGCCATGCGCGCTACGGTCAGTACGGTGATGTCGTCTTCCTGGCCGAAGTTCTGCGCGGCTGTGGCCAGTGCGGTGGCGGCTACTCCTGCTTGCAGCATGAGTGCGATGCGGTCGAAGCCGAAGAGGTGGCCCGCTGCGTCCTGGGCTTCGACGACGCCGTCGGTCATGAGCATGAGCGAGTCGCCTTCGGCCAGCTTGAAATGTAAAACGGGAAAGTCGATGCCCGGAACCATGCCGAGGGGTAGAGCGCCTTCGATGGCGAGTTCCTGCTTGTTGAGGTAAGGCGGCAAGTGGCCGGCGTTGGCCAGCTCGGCGTTGCCGTCGTGCCCAATGCGCAGCGCGAGGCAGGTGGCGAGACCACGCCCGCACATGCGTTCATTCAGCAGCGCCAGGATCTGCCGTGGGTCGTTGGTGAAAGACGCCGCCGTGCGAATCGCGCCCACAATCAGTGTGGCCAGCATGCCTGCCGGCAGGCCCTTTCCCGCGACGTCACCGATTACAACGAGAACGCTGCCGTCGGCTGCCTTGGGAAGCACCTGGAAGAAATCGCCGCCTACCTCGCGCGCGGGCCGGTATTCGCTCGCGATGGCCAGGCCGGGTGTGGCGGGCAGGTGTTCTGGGATGAGATATTGCTGCACATTGCGCGCGGCAGCCATATCCTGCTCAAACGCCGCCTGGTGGAGTTGTTCGTCGCGATAGCGCAGATAGAGCACGATCAGCGTGACGGAAACGAACAGCGTCTGGCTGATGACGCGGATGTCTAAATAGAATGGCCCCACCGGCATGAAGCGCAGGTCGGACATGCCGAGCATACGGGAGAAATAATTAACCCACGCCCCGGTCATTTGAACGAGCAGAAGGGAGATTGCGATGGCGACAGATCCAGCCTCCCTTTCCAGAAGCAGTCCCAACGCTGCCAGCAGAGTAATGATTACCGGCAGGTTGGAGCCGAACGTGTAAAGCCATAGACTTGCAGAACGGTCCTGAAACGCAAAGCCGTAGATCGCACTGGCCGCGACAATCGCATACAGGAGCGTGACCGTCAGAATCCAGCGCTGAAAGCGCAGGCAGATCTGCGAAAGAAAGATGTAAGAGGTCAGATTGACCAGCATGTATCCCGTGAAGACAAGTGTGGGCCCCCAGGAACGGCGCATTACGGAATCGCTTGCCGCCAGGATTCCTCCCACGAATGGATCGAGCGCCGAACCGGCGCAATAGATGCCGAGCAAAAGGTATTCGATGCGGTTGCGCTGCGCGCTGAACAGAACGAAGGCGATGCAGCCGGCGGCCAGCATCGACAGCAGGCAGAGATTCCAGGGCAGGTTTGCAACCACACCGCGATACTGATAGAGCGCGGTGCGGGCGCTGATCGTCGACAGCAATCCAATTTCGAGTGGGCGGGTAAAACGCGCTCCACCTGAGGTGTAAAAGGGAAACAGACCAGTCGAAGTCCCACCGACCCATCGCCGCAGAGCGACGTGCGCAGTGGACCCCTTGACAACGCCCGGCGGAATGGCAAAGGTCAGATTCTTGTTGAAGGGAGACTCGGGCTTTGGGTCCCAGCGGCCAAAACGGCCCACCGACACCCCTTCCACATAGACTTCGTAGACCTCGTCGACCGGGCCAATGTCGATGGCAAGCTCACGTCCCTCAAGTTGCGCGGGCAGCTCAACCGTCGTTCTGTACCAGCGAAATCCGCTCTCAACGAGCAAGCCGGGGGTTTCTTTAGGACTCGAGGTTTTGGTCCATTTCGAGTCGTCGAAGTCCGGCTGCGCCCACGTCAGGTCATCGCCTTCGTGAACGCGCCACGAGTCGAGGACAACGACGTCGTTCGATGGGGGCAGCTGCGCCGGGGCGGGCAGTCGGGCGAGCGCGAACAGCAAAACGAGCAGCAGCTGTTTCTTCATACAGAGTCTGGGGATTCCATGAGGCCCTTACAAGCTACAGCGGGACGACCGTATCGCAAGGGGAGAAATGGTCCACTTTACAGCGGACACTACCGCTTGCCAACCGCACGTGGATTGGATGGACGCCGCCTGACGCGGAGCCACCGACGAGGCCTCTGCCAGACCCTAGCTTGTCGGAGCGCCGGGCTGCAGCGCGTGCAGTTCCTTGCCGGGCTTGAAGCGCACCGCTTTGCCTGGGGAAATGTTGACTTCGGTGCCGGTGCGGGGGTTGCGGCCGATACCGGTTTTGCGCGCGCGGACGCTGAAGACGCCAAATCCGCGCAGTTCAATGCGCTCGCCGGCCGCCAGGGCCTGTTTCAGACCTTCGAAGACCGTGTCCACTGCCGCCTCTGCCTTGGTGCGCGGCAGACCCGTGCGCTCGACTACGTTGTGAACGATGTCCTGCTTGATCAATGGAGTCTCCTCGCTTGCCGTGAACTGGTTTTTGACTCGCGTACGGCCTATATCGCCCATAGTACAGATTTTGCGGCGATTAGGGAACAAGGGATTTCTGGATTTTCGCACTTTTCTGTTCCGCGGCGGCTCAGGCGCCGACGGGGTTGGAACCGGCTGGCTGGTCCCGAAAGCAGATCCCTATTTCCTATTTGTCAATTGAAGAGGACCTTGCGTAAGATGGGCTTTCGGTTCGAAACTGGCATTAATGCAGTCCGGAAGCAGGAAAAAGCCGGAACAGGAGACGCATGTCGATCAAAAGCGACCGTTGGATCAGAGAACAGGCCGTTCAGCATCGCATGATTGAGCCGTTCAGCGAAAAGCAGGTTGCCAGCGGGGTCATCTCCTACGGTCTATCGTCGTATGGTTATGATCTTCGAGTCTCGAACGAATTCAAGATTTTTACCAACGTCAACAGCGCCATCATCGACCCCAAGGCATTCGACGAGCGGTCGTTTGTCTCGGTCGAGGCGGAATCGGTCATCGTTCCGCCCAATTCGTTTGCCCTGGCGCGTTCCGTTGAGTATTTTCGTATTCCCCGGGATGTACTTACGATCTGCGTTGGGAAATCGACCTATGCGCGTTGCGGGATCATCGTGAACGTGACACCTTTCGAGCCCGAATGGGAGGGCTTCGTCACGCTTGAGATATCCAACACCACGCCGCTGCCGGCAAAGATCTACGCCAACGAAGGTCTGTGCCAGATTTTGTTTTTTCAGTCGGACGAGCCGTGCGAGACCAGCTACGCCGACCGGAAGGGCAAGTATCAAAAGCAGCAAGGAATCGTTCTTCCCAAGCTCTAAGAACCCGCCGCTTTCGAACCTGTACGAATGCGTTCGACTGACGGAAAGTTGCAACCAACAAACTTCCCGGGATAGATGTGTTCCGACGGCGGGTATGATCCTTCGATAGCTCGAAGGGGGTGCCTTGAGATTCAAATCTGCAAATCCTCGCCCCATTCGAATTGGGGTCCTGGCAGTAGAGCCGATTCGCGTTGCCGGGCTGGCCAGTATCTTCGACCTGCCGGCCCAGCCAGGCCAGGCACAACTGGTTCCCGTCATCGGCAATTTGGAGCAGCTGGCCGGCGTCTCTGACATCGAGTACGTCGTCGTCGATCTGCATTCCTCCCCGGGCAGCCTTGAAACACTGGAAGCGGTGCGCAGCACCCGTCCCGACATCCGGCTGATCGTTATTGGCCCGGAGGGCGACGATGATTTGGTTCTCAAGTCGATCATTGGCGGCGCCAGGGCGTACCTGGGGCTGTCTGCCGGCCCTGAAGTGGTACGTAAGGCGATTGACGTAGTTACTTCAGGCTCCATCTGGGCGCCACGCCAATTACTTTCGCGCCTCATCGATCAACTGCTGCATGTTCCCTCCGCAAAGAGCGCCATTCACCACCCTCAACTCACGCCGAGAGAGGAGCAGGTGCTGAAGCTCATTCTCATGGCGCAGTCCACGCGCGAGATTGCGCGCCAGATGGGAATCGAACAGCGGACCGTAAAGTCTTATATTGCAAAACTTATGCGCAAGACCGGCGCAGACAACCGGATCAAGTTGTCGGTTTCCGCAGTGAGCCAGACGCTCCTGGCGGAGGCCAGTGGCAAGCGTCTGGGCAGGACGCAGCCCTGTCACCGCATAACTAAGTAGTCAACATTTTCGGTTACTTTTGGACACATCCCCTAAGTACTCTTGTATATGTGCGCAGATTTCCACATGATGTTTCCAGAAACAACGCAGATCTGGGGAAAGGAGTTCCCAGGCAGCATGTTTTCATGAAGCGTGGGAACTCCTCTTTTTTTCTACAGCCATTCTGTGTGGTTTTGGCAGCCCTCCCTTTTTCTTCTTTCCGCATCAAAATCTTAGAGTGTGTCGAGCTCCGCTCATGCGGAGTTCGATGCAGCGTCTTGTGATCGAAGCCCCAAGCGCATTTCATCGACCGCAAACAGCGTTATTTTCTTTCCCCAGTGCAATCTGTCGCAGGGGACCAGCTTTGCCATTCTGAGTTTTCAGCAGGGGGCGAATGCGCATGCGGCGGCGGATGCGGTAGGCTGTTCGAGGAGGTTGCGGCGTTGCCGTCCTCCTTGAAAGCGAATGTGCGGTCTGAATCACCCAGGCAGTGGAAGGTCTGCCTGCAACTCTAAGATCTCGGATCCGCGGCCACCTGCCGGCGGAATGGAAAGGACAAGGATATGAAGAACGCCATTGCCAGCATTTGTCTCAGCTTTCTGTTAACGTCCACTGCTTTTGCAGGGTCGACCAAGGGAGACCTGCAAGGCCGCATCGACGCGGCCAGAACTGTTCTTGACCAGATCATGAACGCCAAAGACAGTACGGTCCCCACGAACATTCTTCGCTCGGCCACCTGTGTGGCCGTGGTTCCCGGCATGATCAAGGGAGCGATCCTGGTGGGCGCGCAGTACGGCCAGGGCGTGGTGACGTGCCGCACCGGCCACGGCTGGAGCGCGCCTGTATTTATTCGTATGGCCGGCGGTTCTTTTGGTTTCCAAATTGGCGGCCAGTCCACCGATCTGATTCTTATCGCCGTCAATGATCGCGGCATGCAGGATCTGCTCAAGAACAAGTTCAAGATCGGCGGTGATGCCTCCGCAGCCGCCGGACCCGTGGGCCGCCAGGGAGACGCCGCCACCGACTGGAAGATGAATGCCGAGTTGCTGAGCTACTCGCGCGCCAAGGGCCTGTTTGCCGGCATCGACCTGGACGGCACCAGCGTGAGCCAGAACAAGGAAGATACGGAGCTTTACTACGGTGCTTCCGAAGACTTCAACAAGGTGCTGGGGGGCGATGTGCCTGTACCGGCAGGTGCGGTGGCCTTTGTGCGCGATGTGGCGCAGCACTTTGTAAGGGCCAAGGTCGCCCACTAGAAACCGAGCGAAACTAGCGGAGTTGGCGGCGTTAGGCGATGCCTCAGCGTCTACACTGGTTCTTGCGTTCAAAGATGCAGGAAACTCTGGAGTACTGGCTGGTTCGGGCCATCGCCGGCGTTCTGGGCCGCATGCCGCGGGGAGTGGCGCGTCTCTTGGCGGGCGGCATCGCCTTTGCCGTCTATTGGTGCTTCGGCAGGTTGCGCCGCGTGGGAGTGCGCAACCTGGAGTTGGCTCTCCCCGAACTCTCATCCCAAGCCAGGGAAAAAATCCTCAGGCGCGTCTACGTTCATCTGGGCTGGCAACTGGTCGAATTCTGCCGCATGACGCGCTACACAGCCGAGAACAGTCGCGACTGGATGCGCACCGAAGGCCTGGAGCACTATCTGGCGGCACAGGCGCGCGGCAAAGGCGTTCTCGTCATCACCGGGCACTTGGGCGTGTGGGAGCTTTCGGCTTTTTACCACTCGCTCATGGGCCATCCCATGGGCATGATCGCCCGTAATCTCGACAACCGGCGTCTCGATCGGTACGTCAATGGCATCCGCGGCATGCACGGGAACTTCGTGATCTCGAAGGACGACTTTGGCCGTGGACTTTTGAAGGCCATCCGCAAGGGAGGCACGGTCGGCATCCTGATGGACACGAATATGACACCGCCGCAGGGCGAGTTCGTTCCTTTCTTCGGCGTCGATGCCTGCACCGGGACCGGGCTGGCGCATATCGCCCGGCAAACCGGCGCGGCGGTGCTGCCGGGATTCATGCTTTGGGAGCCCGGCGAGAAGCGCTACGTGCTGCGCTTTGGTCCCGAGGTGGAGATGCCAAGGACAGAGAACCGTGCCGCGGATATTCTTGAAGGCACACGGCGTTCGACGGCAGTGATTGAGTCGTGGGTTCGGCGCTATCCTGACCAGTGGTTGTGGATCCATCGCAGGTGGAAGACGCGGCCGGCGGGGGAGCAGGGGCTGTATGGAAAGTGATCAGTGAACAGCGATCAGTGGGTGAGCGACAGGCAATGAAGATTAGTGAACTTCTTCAGACACTCGGCGGCAAGCTGCTGCATGGCGACGCGCAGACGGAGATTCGCGCCGTGAACGAGGTGGGGCGGGCCGGCGCGGGAGACCTGGTCTTTGCCGAAGATGCGGCGACGGTAGCCGAGGCGCTGGAAAGTGCAGCGGGTACGCTGGTGTTGAAGGCCGGCCTGTTTGAGCCTTATCCCGGCGGTACCCACAAAACCGCAATCGTTGAAGACAAGCAGCCGCGCCTCTGGTTTGCGCGCGCCGCCAAATTGCTTGCGCCGCCGCTCCCGGTCGATGGTGTTCATCCTTCGGCAGTCATCGGGGCCGGAGCCAGGCTCGGCCGGGACGTGACTGTTGCTGCCTGTGCGGTGATCGGCAACGGCGCAGAAATTGGCGCGGGAACCCGCATTGAAGCCGGGGCGGTGATCGGCGCAGGCGTGCGCATCGGCGAGCAGTGCCGCATCTATCCGCGCGTCGTCGTTTACCCCGGCACGACCATCGGCAATCGCGTGATGCTGCATGCCGGCGTCGTGCTCGGCGCGGACGGCTTCGGCTATGTGCGCGATCCGGCGACCGGGGCTTACACCCAGTTTCCGCAGCAGGGGACGTTGGTGATTGAAGACGACGTGGAAATCGGCGCCAACTGCACCATCGACCGCGGCGCGTTGGCCGAGACGCGCGTGCGACGAGGCGCAAAGTTCGACAACCTTGTCCACGTGGGCCACAACTGCGACATCGGCGAAGACGTGATTCTGGTCTCACTTACCGGCATTTCCGGATCGAGCACGATCGGCAAGGGTGCGGTGCTTGCGGGCCAGGTCGGCATTGGCGACCATGTGCACGTGGGGCCGGGCGTGATCCTCGGTGGGCAGGCGGGCGTGTTCAGCGGCAAGACAATCACGAACGATGGCCTGAAGCCGGGCACGGTGCATTGGGGCACGCCGGCGCGGCCCTTGCAGCAGGTGTTGCGCGAGCAGGCTACGCTGGCCCGCCTGGCAAAGAAGAAAACAGGGAACAGCGGCCGGTAGGCTGTGCGATCTGCGCAGCCTAAAAGACCAGCACACCGGCAGCGTCGGCATGGGTGCTTCCGCCGGCGGTCACCGTCACCTGCACCGCAGCGCCGCTGGTGGTTTTCAGCACCGTATACGCTGCGTTGGGGATCAGGCCGGCCACGTAGTTGGCCGTCACGGTCGCAGGTTCGGAATATACCGTCCGGGCAAAGCCGGTCGTCTGTTTGTCATCGTGAATGAACATGAGGGCCGTGTTGCCCACCAGCGCGCCGTCAAAGGCCGTTCCGCTGCTGGAGGCAAAGCCGCTGACGGCCGTTGGCGCGGCGTTTGCATCGGCTGCTTGCAGCACGTGGAGGAAGCGTGTGTCAGTAGGGTTGCTCGCATCCTGCACTGTCAGGACGTACCTGGTCGGCTCCAGATCGGCGAGGGGATTCAGATCGCTATCGGCCTCACGCGAGGTAATGGAGGCGTTCGCCGGCAACAGCGTGTGAATGAATAGCTGCTGTCCGTCGTGCATGGTTTCGGTCGCGTTCTGGCCGCTGATGGCGGGGTTGGCGACCAGGCTGAGGTTGAAGCGCTTGAAGAGGCCGCTGCTCCTGGATGTGGCCCGGTCGTAAACCGCAATGAAATCGTTGTTGAGCCACAAGATGGAGCGCTGGGCGCGCGTGATATCGACCGCGCTCTGGGCCGGGTCCCAGATGTTCGGCCGGTTGTAGAGTTTGGTCATGTCGGTCGCGGCATACACATAGCCCGTGCCGCTGCTTGTGACCGTGGTCGGGTCCCCGGCGTTGGCGCCCAACGTGAACTGGCTGCCGTTCTTCCACTCCCCCACCTCGTTCCAACCCAGCTTGGGAGTGCCGGCCTGGCAGGTGTTCTTGAGGGCCAGCGTGTTGTGGTAGTAAGTGGTATTGCCTACCAAATTGTTGTCGTAGTTGCTCATCTCCTTGGTGAGCCACTCGCCCTTGCGATACATCTCGAACTCGCCGGCGTTGCCGTCCTGGTGATTGATGGACTCCCAACTGGCGTGATAGTCGAACATGGTATTGGATGGGGTCCAGTCGCTGTGCGCCACGACGCGGCCGGCGCGGGGATCGTAGAACTTGAGCGGCAGGCTGGGACGCGGATCGGCAGCCGCGGCGGCGCCAGGGTCGAAGAGCAGGAAGTACTCCACGGCGTCGAGGGCTCCCCACGTCGAACTCGTCATGCGAGCCGCGATTCCGCTTGCCCCGCCCGGCAGTACATTGTCGGCAAACCAGCGCACGTCGGCCTGATGAGCGGTCGAGCCGTTCTCATTTTCGAGCAGATCGAGCAGCGTCCAGGAGTTCACGTTGTCGGGCGTGACCCAGAGCCGCAGCATATCGCCGTAAGAGGCGAATTCATAAACGGAGCCGAGGTAAGGTTCCGATGGGGGCACAAAGCTGGCAGGAATCAGCGAAGTGAGCATGCCATCCACCCAACGGCCCCAGACCGGCGCGTCGATCAGCGCAATCTGCGGGCCGGTAAAGCCCGCGTACCTGGGGTTGTTGAAACCGGCGGTCTGAAGGGCGAGCAACTGGCCCAGCGCGTAGCCGAAGGATTCGCCGTACAACATGCCTTCCGGGGGCAGGCCGCCTGAAGCCAGGCCGAAGCCTGCGCCGCCGCCGGGGATGCCGTAAGCTGTGGCCACGGTCCGCGGGTCGCCCATCATCGCGTATTCCTGGTAGAGCCACGCGCCGGTGGCGTCGCTGAGATAGCTGCGCAATGTATTGCCCAACTGACTGGCCGGCTGCCCTGGATTGACCACGGGGTCGTCCGCAGGGTCGATGGCCAGCGCCATCATCGTGAGCAGCCGTGCGTGCGCCAGGTAGTAGTTGTTCGATGCCATGCGATAGGGCAGGTTATGGGGCAGCAGTTTGGTGCTGTTGATGACGCCCTGGATTTGCGGGCTGTCTCCGCCGGTGGTTGAGGCGGTCACGCAATCGGCCGCCCAGATGAGGAAGACGTTGCGGATGGTGGCCTTGTCGGCCGCGGTCAGGATGTTGGCGCCGTTTGCGTCCTTCGCGTCGTAGATCCAATCCACCACCAGCGGCCAATCCTGGCCGGTAGCGCTGGCGCGGTTGTAGACCGGGAAGGCGGCCTCGCGATAGGGCGCGTGGGCTTGCTGTCCCAGGGCGGCCTGGTTCAGAGCGTACATGATCAGGTTGCGCGCATCCTGGGCATAGGCGATTCGATTGGCGGGGCTGGAGTCGATCAGCGAGTTGAAGGCCAGGATCATCGCGTACTCTTCTGCCAAAGATCCTGTATAGCCCTGCACATCGCCGGGGTCGGGCCATTTGCGGTTGGCTGTGCCGCCGGGAAAGAACTGCGTGTTGTAGATGTTCAGAGCATGCTCCAGGACCGGCCGTAAGCCCTGCTTGTAGATCGGATTGGAATCCGTCGCCCAGCCTTGCAAACGCGTCACATCCGCCGGCGTTAGCCACAGGCGGGGATGCACGCTGACCGGATAAGGAACTGCGGGATAAACCTCTCCGGCAGGGATCACCAGGATTTCGGCGGCGACCGATTGCTTCGAGTCAGCGTTGGCGGTCGCTGTGACAGTCGCGACCCCTGAGCTGGTGTTGGTGTATCGGATGGTGTTCCCGCTTCCGGTGATGGTGCCGGCCTGACCGCTGATGCTCTTGGCGGCCCAGGAAACCGTCGTATCGCGGCTTCCGCTTACGGTTGCCGTGATCTGGACAGTGCCTCCCACCGCAATGCTGCTGCTGGCCGGTGTAATCGAAATGGTCACAGCCTGGGGCAACGGGTCGGTCACGGCAGCGGTCGCGCCTTTGGCGGCTGCGGCCGTCGCTTGCGGAGCAAGCGGAGGAAACAGCATGCACAAAACGAGCACAACCTTCTTGGCATCAATTGGCATCATTTGACCGTTCCGTGGGGGTGGATGGGTAGTTTTGTGCGGCGCAACGTTTTGCGGCCGTTGTGTAGCTCTGCAATGACGATCGGCTGGTGTCCTCTCATCGACCATCTTAGCTACTCAGAGTACCTTTCGATATCGGAATAGGAGAGCAGCCTCATGCGCAAATTGGCACACCGAAGGCCATTTTGACGCGACTATGCGAAATTCTCTGCAAACCTTTGTCCTCAATCGCGAAATTCCGTATTCACACTTGGCCTTGAAACACGAAATTCTCTGCAAGATGTCTCAAAGAATTGCGAAGCTCCAAGCGACCATTTCGGGGGCAAACGAGAAATCCTGAGCGAACATTCGGCGGGGTGAAGGCACACTCTAAGCGAACATTTGATCTGATTCTGCGGGACTTAAAGAGACATGCGGCCCCGCACGCAACAAAATACAATTTCTTCGCCTGTGTTGCGCGCCCTCACGAGTTCGCGTGACCCCTTGCCTTGACTTCCAGCGTTTCCGGCGGTAACGTGGGCGCACACCCCATTGATCTGCTTTGGCTTTCTTTTGATGAAGGCTGGAGTGTGCAGAATTTGAATTCTCTTGAGCTCTCTACCAGTGCTGCGCCCGCGCCGCAGCTTGATGAAGATCGTTTGGCCTGGTTGGCCATGGCGCTTTCGCCGGGCCTCGGACCCAAGCGCATTCTCGATGCCGTGCAGCAGATTGGCCGAGCGAGCCAGATCTTCACGATGCCCTTGACCGCGCTCGAAGGGCTGCGCTTTCCCGCTCAGGCTGCGCAGTTCTTGTTCGACGGCAAGGGGCGTCGTGCGGCGGAAGAGGAGTGGGCGCGCGTAGTTGCGCAGGGCGCGACAATCGTAAGCTACTCGTGCCGCGAGTATCCAGAGCGGTTGCGTGAGATCTACGATCCGCCGCCGGTGCTGTGGGTGCGTGGCGACGTGAAGCTGCTCAGCCGTCCCGCGATCGCCGTGGTGGGCACGCGGCATCCCACGCCTTACGGATCGGGCGTGGCGGAGATGATTTCACGCGATCTGGCAGCGCGGCGGCTCCTCATCGTGAGCGGCATGGCACGCGGCATTGACTCGTGCGCGCACAGAGGGGCGCTGTCGGCACGCATGCCGACGCTTGCCGTCTGGGGCACGGGAATTGACGTGGTGTATCCCAAGGAAAATCGGAAGTTGGCCGAAGAGATTCTCGCCGCGGGCGGTGCGATTGTGAGCGAAGTGCCGATGGGCACGTTTCCCGCGCCGCAGAATTTTCCCCGGCGGAATCGTATCTTGAGCGGGCTGAGTGTGGCCGTTCTGGTGGTGGAAGCGGCCGAGAATTCTGGTACGCGCGTCACGGCCCGTTGCGCCGCCGAACAAAATCGCGACCTTTTCGCGGTTCCCGGCAATGTGACCAACAAGGGCTCCTGGACGCCGAACACGTTAATTAAACAGGGAGCTAAGCTCGTGGCTACCTGGGAAGACGTGTGGGAGGATCTGCCCTCGCAGGTGCGTCTGGAGCTGGAGGCTGAGGCTCCCGCTGCATCCAAACCCGAGGCTGGAGCATCCTTATTGCCTGATCCGGTGCTGCGGCCGCAGGAGGCCATGGTGCTGGAGGTGCTCCGCACCGACGAGAGCTTGCAAATCGACGAGATTCTCGACCTTCTGGAGACACAACTGACCTCTTCCGAGGTGTTTACAGCTCTTTTCGAGCTGGAAATGGCGGGCCGGGTGCGGCAATTGCCAGGGAAGAACTACGTGCGAACGATGTAGAAGCAGGGAGCAAGGGAGCGGGGGAGCAAGAAGCCAGGGCGGCGGAACGAGGGACGTAGGGAGCGAACCGACGAGGTTTGCTCGAGCGGCGAGACTTTCTGGGGTCAGATCGAGAAAATTGGAGGTTCCCCTTCATCTTTAGGGTTCCTTTAGGGTAAACGCAACAATTTGCGGAGGTTTTGACGGCGGGCAGGGACTTTTCGCTCACGTAAGTGCCTTGGTGGAGAGAGAAAATTGTAAGCCGCGGGTGGAAATGAGATGGTATTCCATGGTAGGGTGCAACACTTGCGGCCTATTATTTTTTCCCGAGCGGTGGGTGGGACGCATCAATATAGGGTTTTGAACGGCGCACGAACGAAACAGAAGTGCGCGAGACGAGTCCAAAGTTGAGTTGCGCCGGATGGGCGCAGCGGCTGTGGAGGGAAGTTTCTCCGCGGGGCACAAGGAAGAAGAAGAGGGAACTGGGTCAGGAATGACAACGAGCAAAGCATTAGTGATCGTCGAATCACCAGCGAAGGCGAAGACGATCGAAAAGTATCTCGGCAAGGGATTCGAAGTGCGCGCATCGGTCGGGCACATTATGGATCTGCCCAAGAACGTGCTCGGCGTGGAGCTGAAGAAGCGCACTTTTGAGCCGGAGCTTGTGGTGTCTCCGGGCAAAGAGAAGGTAGTTGAGCAGTTGAAGAAGTTGGCGGCCAAGGCGGACGAGATCTATCTGGCGCCTGACCCGGATCGCGAAGGCGAGGCGATTGCCTACCACCTCGCGCTGCAACTGGGGACCAACGCCAAAGAAAGAAAGAAAATTCGCCGCGTTACCTTCAATGAGATCACGAAGAAAGCCGTGCAGGAGGCCTTTGGCCATGCACGGGACATCGACCAGCACCTCGTGGATGCGCAGCAGACACGGCGCGTTCTGGATCGCCTGGTGGGCTACCAGATTTCGCCGCTGCTCTGGGACAAAGTGCGCCGCGGACTCTCCGCCGGCCGCGTGCAGACAGTGGCGCTGCGGCTGATCGTCGACCGGGAACGCGAGATTCGCGCCTTCCAGCCGATTGAGTATTGGACGCTGGAAGCACTTCTGCATCCGGAAAAACAGGCAGATCAGAAATTCAAGGCAAAGTTCATCGGGATCGAGGGCGAGCCGGCTCGCGTACCAAACGGCAAGGACAAAGACGGCAAAGAGCAATTCATCTCGAACTCGCTGCCCGACAAGAAGGCCATGGACGCCGTGCTGGCGGCTTTGGAGAAAGCCACTTGGACCGTCACTTCGGTGCAGGCGCGCGAGCAGCAGCGCCGGCCACTGGCGCCGTTCATCACCAGCCAATTGCAGCGCGACGCCGCCAATAAGCTCGGCTTCAACGTGCGCCGCACCATGGGCGTGGCGCAACGGCTCTATGAGGGCATCGACATCGGCGACGAGGGCACTACGGGCCTCATCACCTACATGCGTACCGATTCGCCACGCGTAGCACCTGAAGCCATTGCTGCGGCGCGCGAATGGATCGGCAAGGAGTTGGGAACAAAATATCTGCCCGACTCGCCCAATGTGTACAAAGGCAAGAAGGAAGCGCAGGACGCGCACGAGGCCATCCGGCCCTCGGATGCAGCGCGCACACCGGAGTCGATCGCGCGCTACTTGAGCGACGAACAGCTCAAACTGTACACGCTCATCTGGCGGCGGTTTGTGGCCTCGCAGATGGTTCCGGCGGTCTACGACATCACGACGGCCAACATCGCGGCAGTTTCCGCTAAAGATCGAAAGACTTACGATTTTCGCGTCAGCGGTTCGGTAATGCGCTTCGACGGATTTCTCAAAGTGTACGAGTCGTCGGAGGACAATAAGGACGACGACGAGTCCGCGAACCGGCTACCCAATCTGGATGGTGTGAAGGCGCTGGTCAAGGATGAACTGCTCCCCGAGGAGCACGCGACGCAACCGCCTCCGCGGTACAACGAGGCGTCGCTCGTCAAGGAACTCGAGGAGCGGGGCATCGGCCGACCGTCGACTTATGCGTCCATCATCAACACCATTCAGGACCGCGAGTACGTGGTGAAGCACGGCGGCTCGCGCGGGCGCTTTTATCCCACGGAGATTGGCGTGGTGGTGTGCGACCTGCTGGTCAAGAACTTTCCTTACATCTTCGATACCGCGTACACGGCCAAGCTCGAAACGGAGCTCGACGACATTGAAGAGGGCACGGAGAAGTGGACCGATCTTCTGAACGCTTTCTACGACCACTTTGAAGACGAGCTCAAAGACGCGGGCAAGAAGATGGAAAACATCAAGCGGATGGAGCAGAAGACCACGGAAAAGTGCGAAATCTGCGGGTCGCCTCTGGTTCTAAAGTGGGGCAAGTTCGGCACCTTTTTTGCATGCTCGGCTTACAACAAGAAGGACCCCACAAGTTGCACGTTCACCAAGGAAAATATCTCCGCTAAACCAGACTTGAACACGCCGGAGGCGCAGGAAGCAGGCGACACTGAGGAGTATTGCGAGAACTGCGGCAAGGTGATGGTGATGCGTCGCGGGATATTCGGGCCGTTCATGGCCTGTCCCGACTACAACGCCGATCCGCCGTGCAAGACGTTCCGCAAACTGAGCTCGAAGCAGCAGCAGAAGCCGCCGGAACCGACGGGCGAGGCTTGCCCGCAGTGCGGCAAACCGCTGGTGCTGCGGCAAGGGGCTTACGGCGAGTTCGTGTCGTGTTCCGGGTATCCCAAATGCAAGTACGTGAAGCAGAATTTGATCGAGGGCTTGAAGTGTCCCAAATGCGGTGAGGGCGACGTGGCCGAACGTCGGGCGCGCCGCGGCAACACCTTCTGGGGTTGCACGAATTATCCCAAGTGCGATTTCACTTCGAACCTGAAGCCCGTGGCCAAGAAGTGCCCCAAATGCGATAGTCCTTATCTCGTCGAAAAGACGCTTCGTTCGGGCGTTTTTCTGGAATGTCCGAATAAGAAGAAGTCCGCCGAGGAAGAGAGTGCAGCACCGAAGAAGCGCGGCAAAAAGGCCGCCGCGGCTCCGGCTGAGGAAGCCAAGGTGGTGTGTACTTATTCCAAGCGCATCGGCGATGCGCCGCCTCCTCCCACGGCGGAGACGCATGGGCCGGTGGTGGAGAAGAAAGACGAGAGGCAAGAGTTGCAGCCGGCGTAAAGAAAGCATGAAGCCGGAGCGAGTTGTCAGCCACCACACTCCGGCGACATTTTTACGCTGATTCCTGTAGTATGGGCAGCGGAGACACTCTCAATGGAACGCATGCTGGCCACATCCGCTGACGCTGAAATTATTCTTAAACTTTACGAATTGCGCACCGAAGCCGTGATGCGGCAGGCGCGCGCCTGGGTCGGGGGCGAATTTTGGCCCACAACGATCGCCGAGTTTAATGCCGTGACGGAAAACCCGGCCGATCCGCACAATGCATATTACCGGCAGGTGATCACCTATTGGGAGATGGCGGCCGCGATGGTTCTGCACGGCGCGGTTTCGGCAGAGCTTTTCGTCGACTCGAATGGCGAGGGGTTCTTTCTGCTGGCCAAGTTTGCGCCAATTCTCGATGCCATCCGCGAGAAAAATCCCATGTTCATGAGCAAGACGTCGGAACTGATCCACCGCTTTTCGGCCGCGGCGCAGCGTTATGAGATGACCCTGAAGCGCGTTGACGCCATGCGGAGCTCGCGCAAGTCAAAATAGCTCTTTGACCGGATGAGTTCTTACCATTGGGGTTCGTGCTGCCCCACCCATTCGGTCGCCGTGGCGACCGAATGGGTGGGGCACGGAAAGTTCATCTTCAAGCGGTCAGAAACCGAGGCGCTGGGGACGGCTCCGAACTGTCCAGAATTTGCCCTTGTGGAATTCTGGCGGCGGGAGCATGATGAAAGACGGGTCAAGCCTCACACTTCCCTGGAGGGTTCAATGAAGAGAAGCATTTGCATGTTGGCGGCTCTTTTTGCCGTCGCCGTCGTTGTGGCGCAAGCTGCCGGGTCAACTACAACCACTGGATGGATTTCCGATTCCATGTGCGGCGCCAAGCACACCACAACCGGCGCGGCGTGTGTGAAGAAATGCATAGAAGGCGGAATGAAGCCGGTGTTCGTGGACCCCGATAAGAACGTGTGGGCGATCGACAATCCCGATGCGGTGAAGGCGTTTTATGGCGCCCATGTGACCGTCACGGCGACCGAGGATGCAGCCTCCAAGAGCTTGCATATTGACTCGATTGTGGCGGCAAAATAAGGCATTGGGCGCCTACGTACCTGATTAGGACTCGCCATGTCCCCCGAAGTCTGCTAATGTCGTATCGGTTCCTCTTGCCTGGCCAGATATTGCTCTGGCCGGGGCGGGGGTCGAACGATTGAAAGCGACCGGAAATACCATGGCGCGAGCAGTTTGGAACGGCCGAGTGATTGCCGAAAGCGATCGGATCATGGAACTGGAAGGGACCGTTTATTTCCCTGAGTCCAGCCTGAAGCGTGAGTTCTTTCGGAATAGCAGCACCACCTCAACCGATCCTGCGACCGGGCAGAAGCGGTATCTGACGGTCGTGATTGACGGGCAGGATAATCAGGATGCAGCCTGGTACTACCCGGATCCCAAGCCAGCGGCGCGCAAGCTCAAGGGTTATATTGCCTTCTGGCGCGGCGTCGAAGTGGAAAAGACAGGGAGTAGCCAGTAGGGAGTAGGGAATAGACCTGTCCCCTGATGGGATTGAGGATCCTTCTCGTCTCTGCCGTAGGGTTTCCTTGCAGTTTCCCCATTAACTACGAGTTTGGTGTGAATTTGAGGCAGATCGCGTCGGGGAACTTTCTACACCCAGCTCGCTACTGGCTATTCCCTGCTTTTCAATACGCCTGCAGTTGATCCAGAGGCAGCAGTACGCGGAAGCAGGTCGAGCCGGGTTCTGATTTCACGCTCAGATGACCGCGGTGCTTGCGCACGATGCGCATGGCATTGTCGAGCCCCAGGCCAAGGCCTTTGCCGGGCGCTTTCGTCGTGAAGAACGGCTCGAAGATGCGCTCCTGGAGTTCGGGAGGAATGCCGGGGCCGGTGTCCCAGATCTCGACCAGTAGCATTTCGGCCTCGAGGCGGCAGGCCACGCGGAGGCGGCCGTGGTTGCCCAGGGCGTCGAGCGCGTTCTCAATCAGCGCCGTCCACACCTGGTTCAATTCGCCGCTGTACGCGCTGATGCGCGGCAGGTCCGGCTGATAGTCGCGTTCGATTTCAACATTTGACATGCGCGAGCGAAACATTTGCAGTGTCGCGTCGAGGCCGGCCGCCACGTCTACTTCGAGAATCGGCGCGCGATCCATGTTGGAGTAGTCTTTGACGGCGCCGATCAGGTCGAAGATGTGCGAGGTGGAGTTCACGATAGTTTCGGCCGCCTTGGCGGAGCGCACGTAGCGGGCGAAATACTGCAAAGCGACGCAGATCGCGTTGTCGTCCAGAAATCTGCGCAATACTTCCAGGTCGGCGGTGGTAACGCGCTGCTCAGCCAGTTGCGCGGCCACCTCCCATGCGTCGGGGCAGCCAATAGCGGTCAGCCACGCGCGCGCCGATTCCTCGCGGGAGATGAAACCGAGCGCATCTGCCTCGCCTTCCGTGGCGAACGAGTCGCCGGTGCGGCGGAGCATCGCTTCTTCCCACTCCTCGATCTTCCTTACTTGCTCTTCGGTCAAGGAAAGCAGGATCAGCTTCATGCGGTTGTTGCGATTGGCGCGCAGGGCTGTGAGCAGGCTGGCGGCGGCGCGCTGCGCGGCGGAGGCGGGATTATTGAGCTCGTGCGCGAGATTCCCGGCTAACTTGCCCAGTGCGCTGAGCTTTTCCGCTTGCTGCTCGATGCGCGTTACCTCGCGCACGCGGTCCAGCAGCGCCGATACCACCCTCTGCGCCATGGAAGGAATAGCGGTGAGCATTTCAGGGAAAAGCGAGCGGTGGACGAGCAGAGCCCACACGGGCGACACGGCAAATCCCTGGCCGCCGTAGCCTTTCATGCGGGAGAAGGGAAGAATGCCGGTCATTTGCCCCATGCGGCCGACAAACAGGGCCATGGGGCCGCCGTGTTGCCTGCGCACATGGATCTCGCCCTTGAGGATGAGCACCATGTGCTCGGCGGCCGCGCCTTCTTCAAACAGAATGTCGCCGGGATTGGCTACGACTTCCTGGCCGTGTCGCGCCAGCCAGAGCCGATCTTTCAGCGGGAGGTCGTGCAAAGCGCCAATGTGCACGATGCCGGCGGCAATGTCTTCAAGCGGCGTGGGAGTGACAGGTGGGGCGGCAGTGAGGGAGAGCATCCGCGAACCTCCGGGGTACAAGGAAAAGGATAGCCGATGGCCGCGTACAGGTCGGTTTCCAAGAAGAGATGGCCTTGAGCCGATGCGAGAAAGCCACATCAGGATCAATTCAGGCCGTACCTTTGCGGTAAATCTCTTCCACCGCCGCGAGGATTCGCGTCTAGCGCTCCTTGCCGACGGCGACTGTTTCTTCGCCGCGGTTCAGGGCGTCGCAATCGGTTCTCGGATGAATGTTCCACGTATCGGCGACGATGTAGAGCGGCCGGCCTTTACCTTCCTCGAAGATTTTGGCAACATATTCGCCTAGAACGCCGAGCATGGTGAGGAGCACGGTGTTACTGACGCAGATGACGATCATCAGCGAGGTCCAGCCGGGCACGGTGTGGCCCTGGGTGTACTCCACCAGCGCACGAACGGCTTCTTCGACCGCCAGCAGGGCTGTGACGCCGGCGGCGGCAAAACTGACGCGCAGTGGCAGGGGGGAAAACGATACGGCGGCGGTCCAGGCCAGAGAGATCATCTTGCGCAGGGGATACTTGGTTTCGCCGGCGATGCGCGGATCGCGCTCGTAGCGCACGCAGATTTGCGGGTAACCCACCCAGGCGACCATGCCGCGCAGAAAGCGATGCAACTCGCGCATGGAACGCAGACTGTCCACACAGCGGCGCGACATGAGGCGGAAATCGCCTACGTCACGCGGCAGCGACCTGAGGAAGAGAAACTGCATCATGCGGTAGAACATCCAGGCAGTGGCGCGCTTGAAGAGGTTGTCACCGGCGCGGCGGGTTCGCTGCCCGCATACAACGTCGTACCCGTTGCGGTACTGCGCCACCATTTCGTGAATCACATGGAGCGGGTCCTGCAGGTCGGCATCGATCAGGACCACGGCATCGCCCGTCGCGTAGTCCACTCCCGCAGTGGCGGCGAGCTGATGGCCGAAGTTCCTCGAAAGGCCAAGTGCCTTGATGCGCGGATCGCGCGCGCTCCAGTCGGCCATCAGTTCGACGGTGCGGTCGGTGCTGCCATCGTTGACCAGCAGCAGTTCGCACGGATACGGCGCGGCGTTGATGAGGCGAGTGACCGCGGCCTCAAATTGCGGCAGGCTTTGCTCCTCGTTGTAGCAGGGAACCACGATGGAGAGCAGTCGCGGATCAGGCCGCGGACGAAGATAGCCCGAGGACGGGGCCGCGGTGTTCTTCGGCAGATGCAGCGATCGAGGCATTGATCTTGATGGTATCGCGTGGGACCGATGCGCCGCCACGCAGGACTAGTCAGCCGCCGCAGGGCTTATGGCATCAACCCGTTTGCGAAACGTGGAGCGCTTGAGTGACAACGCTCCAGCAACGGCAAAGACAATCACTGCCGGTTCAATGGGTTGACGGTAATCCATCATAGGATGCGTGAGGTAATACGTAATGGGGAAAGTGGTGATCAGCAGCAGATACGGCATTGCCGCCTCGCGGTTGTTTCGCCACATGGTTCGTGTGCCGAGAAGCATGAGCAGGGTCATCGACGAGATGTAGAAGGCCAGTTCCGGCGTGAAAGGTTGATCGTTAAGTTCTTTGGCGGAAAAGCTCCAGAAGCCGGTCCAGTAGTAGATGACGCGGCGGACAGTTTTGACAATGAGGAACTTGTAATGGGGGTTGTATTTGAGATCGTGCAGTGCCATGGAATGCTTTTCCGCGAGGTAGGGGATTTCTCCCATGGCGAGGTATTTCTTCATTTCGTCGGGATTGCTGGCAGGGTAGGGGCGGTTATCGCAAGTGGGGGGCGAGGTGTTGTCGTTGATGGAGTTGCCGAAGTTGTCGGCGTAGAGCTCGAGCCAGATATTGTCACGGATGGGGCACAGAACGCCAAGGGCCCTGTAGTTGCGGATGGTCCACGGCGTGAGCACGGCGAAAAAAGCCAGCATGGTGACAGCGCCGTTGAGCACCCAGCGTTTGCCTTCGCGGTGCGCCTGCCAAAGAGCGAATCCGAGGAGAAAGGGCAGCGTGGACATGATGGATGGATTGGAGTGCGCGGTGAGACCGTAGAGCGCACCGAAGCCGACCCATGCCCAGGGGTTTGTCCACTGGTGCAGCCGTTGGGCGAGGCAGAAGCAGGTGCTGAAAAGCAGGCCGGTGAGCGCGTACTCCCAGACGCGGCCCGCGGAAAAGTAGATGGCAAAGGGGTAGAGGGCCCAGGTCCATGCAGCAATTCTTGCGGCGCGCTCGCCCAGTGCGTATTTGGCGCTGAAATAGACGGGGATGCACATCAGCGTGGAGAGAATGCTATTGATGGTGAGAACGACGAACGCCGAGGTGAGGGAATAGATGCCAAAAAGCCGGAATACCAGCGAGACGAGGCTAGGATAGAGCGGCGATTCGAGGGCCGTGGGGCCGCTCCAGGGCCAGTAGGGCGAGCTGAAACCGTGGCCGCTGGCTAACGCGCGCGCGATCCAACCCATCTCCCAGCCGAATGCTTCATAGAACTTGTCCGCGTCGGGCAGGTCACGGTAGGTGAAGAAGACCACCACCATGCGAATGGCAATGGCCACTGCGAAGACGGGAAGAAGCCGGCGCAGCCAACGCATCTCCTGAGGTTGTTCGGTGTGGTCATTTGGGGAATTCTTGGGAGTTGAGCCCATGTTAAATTGGTACCGCCGCGGTGGATTTTCGAACGATGGCCCGCAACGCCGGACAAGCTCCACGGCGACGCAGGTTCCAGAGCAGGAACCTGCTCCAGATCTCAACCCCGGAACCCTATCCTGAAGCGCACTTAGACCCGTGTCAGTCAAAGATAGAGCCAATTTGAAGTTGAGTTTCGGTCAGTTAGATGATTAGACGGACTTTAGAGTTGTCCGATGACAGGGAGAATCGGTGAAAAAGCGACTTTTTGCCGATTGGGCCGAGTTTTCCACCGAGAACCAGGCTGTGCTTGCCTGGACCGATCAGAGTGAGGCGGTCGCGGAACGTTAATGCTGGGTTCCCGGGGCGTTCAGGATGGGAGCGGCTCGCCCTGCGATGGTTGTGCCGGGCGCGCCTTCGAGGTTGAAGACGATGATCTCGTTGGCTCCGGAATGCAGCCACGGGCCCGGGAGGTAGAGGGTTTTTTGCGGGCCGATGTCCCAAGCGCGGCCCAGTGCGTGGCCGTTGACCCAGACAAAACCCTTTGCGATGCTGCTTGTGTCGAGAAATGTGTCGCTGGGGTGGTCCACATGCAACGAGCCGCGGTAGAAGCACGCTCCCTTGCATTCGGAGGCGCGGAAGGCCAACTTCTCCGGATTGGTCATGGGCAGCGAATAGATCTGCCACCCTGAGAGCGGCTTGCCAGCGAGCGTGACTTGCTTTGTGATGCCTTTGCGCTCGCCGCGAATCTCGGGGCCGAAGTTTACACGGCCTGAATTTTCGACCAGAATGTCGAGGCGCGTCTTGGGCGCTTTCAGATCGAGGTGCAAATGGTTCTGCTCGAAACGCCGGTCGAGGGTTCCAACGAGGTCGCCGTTGGCAAAGATCTGAGCGTAGTCGTGGAGCTCGTCGAGAACCAGATCGCCCGAGAGCGGGCCGGTGACGGTGGTCCGGTAAAGAATGTAACCGTACGCCTGGTTGAGATCTTCCATCGGCAGCACCTGCGGTGAGGCGAACGGCCGCGGCAACGTCTGCCACAACGAAGCGGATTCTTTGAATTCCACTGGAGGCGTCGCGATGGGCGGATCGACTGAAGGAACGGGCGGCGGCGTGACGCCCGTGGCCTTGGCGATGGCTTCGCGGAACGGGTAGTACTTGGCGCCCGGCCGTCCGCTCTCGTCGATCGCCGAGTCGTAGTCGTAGCTCGTCACGTCCGGCTGAAAGGGCGTGTGGTCCATATTGGCGCCGTTCATCCAGCCGAAGCTTGTTCCGCCGTGCACCATGTAGATGCTAATGGAGTAGCCCTGGGCAAGAATCCACTGAAGTTCATCGGCCTGCGGCTTTGCGTCGGTCGTGTGGTGTTCTCCGCCCCAGTGATCGAACCATCCGTCCCACCACTCGGTGGCCATGAACGGACCCTCGGGGCGCAACTTGCGTAGCGCGGCAAAGGACTTCGGCGCGTTGCCGGGTGAAAAGTTGATTCCCGCGGGGAGATCGGGCAGCGATCCATTGGGAATCTGCTCCGGCCCATCGGCGGTGTACATCAAGGATGCGTCAAATCCGGCGTCCACCATGTCGCGGCGAATCTGTTCCATGTAATTGTGATCGTTGCCGAAAGAGCCATACTCGTTTTCGACCTGCACCCGGATGATGGGGCCACCGTGGGAGATTTGCAGCGGCGCGAGCTCTTTGCCGAGGCGCAGCAGCCAGCGCCGCGCCGGTGTCATGAACTTTGGATCGGTGCTTCGGACGACGATGCCATGATCCTTCAGCAGCCATGCTGGAAATCCACCCCACTCCCACTCCGCGCAGGAGTATGGACCGGGCCGGAGATTCACCAGGAGCCCCTCACTCTGCGCTTCGCGTACAAACTCCGCCACGTCGTGCTGGCCCTTGAAGTCGAAGAAGCCGGGCTGCGGCTCATGAAAGTTCCAGAACACGTAGGTGGTGATGGTGTTCAGCCCCATGGCCTTGGCCATGCGCAGCCGCGCGCGCCAGTACTCGCGGGGAATGCGCGCATAGTGCATCTCGCCGGCGACGATCTGGAACGGCTTGCCGTCCAGCATGAACTTTCCACCTTGTACGCTAAAGGTGTGCTGCGCAGCGGCCTGGGCGCCTGCGCCCGACGATCCGGCAACTTGCGCTGCGCCTGCGCCCGCAAAAGAAAAAGTTGATGCAACAAATGCAAAAGTAGAGAGCAGTTTGAAATTGCCGATCATGAGTCTTCATCCCCTGATGCAAACTTTGAGAACCGGACGGCACACCGCGTCAACGGCGCACATGCGCAGTCCACGTGAGGCTTTCCATCGCGCGCCCACCCCATGATATGCCTCTCGGCCGCTGGATTGTTCCCGCCGTCGATGCCCAAAGTGGGAGCCCATCGTAGCGGCCCATAGTAGACTGTGCCTTGATTGCGCAACGGGGGATCGCTCGATGCAGATTACGTTTGCCGCCTCAGAGAGCGCGCCGCTGGCGAAGACCGGTGGGCTGGCCGACGTTGTGGGCGCGTTGCCGCGTGAACTGGTCAAGCTGGGGCACGAGGTCGCGGTTTATCTGCCGTTTTATGCGCGCATCCGGAAGCGCATCGAAGGCGAACCGAATTATGCTGTTCGCTCGATCACTATCCCCTTCAGCTACTACAACCGTTTTGTTGGCATTGTCGACGGCGGCAAGCGCGATGGTGTGCAGTATTACTTTATTGATTGCCCAGAACTCTTTGATCGCAAGGAGCTTTACGGCGCGGCCGGGGTCGATTATGCCGATAACGCCGAGCGCTTCGGACTCTTTTGCCGGGCGGTGATTGAGGCGTCGAAACTTCTGGGCGTGCCCGACGTCTTTCACGTTCACGACTGGCAAGCCGCGCTGATTCCCGTCTATCTTCGCACTACCTACCTCGACGATCCTGCCCTGCGCAGTACGGCCACCGTGCTCACCATCCATAACGCTGCCTACCAGGGAAAATTTCCGCCGAAGACTACCGAGGAACTCCTGTTTCCCTGGGATCTGTTCACCATGGACAAGGTGGAGCAGTTCGACCACTTCGACTTCTTGAAGGGCGGCGTGGTTTTTTCCGATCTGCTCACCACGGTCAGCCACAAGTACGCCGAGGAAATCCAGACCGCTGTGTTTGGCGAGCAACTGGAAGGCGTCCTCAACGAGCGCGCCGTCGACCTTCGCGGCATTCTGAACGGCGTGGACTACGCGCAATGGAATCCTGCCGTCGACGGCCATCTGGCGGCGCACTACACCCCCGAAAATCTTGACGGCAAGCGCATTTGCCGAGCCGATCTACTGCACGCATTCGGCCTCGAGAAGATCCCTGACACGACTCCAGTCATCGGGATCGTTTCGCGCCTGGCGACGCAAAAGGGATTCGGCCTCGTCGCGAAGATTGTCGAAGAGTTGGCAGATCGCGATCTGGTAGTGGTGGCGCTGGGCACGGGCGATTCCTATTACGAGAATCTCTTTCGCAGCTGGGCCTTCCGTCATCCGGACACTATGGCCGTGCAGATTCGCTACGACGACGCCGTGGCGCACAAGATCGAGGCCGGGGCGGACATGTTTCTCATGCCGTCGCTCTATGAGCCCTGCGGCTTGAACCAGATCTACTCGCTCAAGTACGGAACTGTTCCTATCGTGCGCGCAACGGGCGGTCTTGACGACACCATCGAGGAGTGGGACGCGGAGAAGGGAACCGGGACCGGCTTCAAATTCGAGGGCTACGATCCCAAAGATCTGCTCGTTGAGATCGATCGCGCCCTCGAAGCCTTCCAGGATAAGAAAGGCTGGACGCGGCTGATGCGCAACGGCATGGCACGGGACTATTGCTGGTCAGGGCCGGCGAAGGACTACGTGCGCGTTTACGAAGAGGCCGTACAACGCCGGACGTGAGCGGTATCTATCGCGGTCGAGCCAGCCAAGCGAGGTAGTACAAGGCGAGAAAAAGCTCCACATAGACGCAGGCTGCGACAAAAGCGCAGGCAAAGACTGCGCGCAGGAAACCGGTGATGCCGGAGTCACGCGCCAATTGGCGATAGACGAGGACTGCGGCTGCGGCGGCGAAAAGGAAGGCAACGCCGACAAGCGAGACCGCGCGGTGGTCGCGCAGCATGACGATATCGCAAGGACAGAGCAGGAACGCGGCCGTGGATGCGGAGATGAGGCCGAAGATCAACGCGCGGCCGAGCCAGAGCCGTGATCGGGACGGCCCCACTGGGGGATTTTGCGGCGGTAAAATTGTGCTCTGCGGTATCAACACTGTTCCGACGATCGCTGCCCTGCTGGATGCAGAGGTCGCTGTTGCTCCTCCTGGTGCTTGCCAAATCGATCCGGTTTTTCCACAAGGTTAACTTGCTTCAAGTTTTTGCTGCCATCCCAAACATTCAACAGCAAATGGACTCTCGGCGCCAGTGAAATCTCGCCTAGCTCCGCTCTGTTAACCTGTGGACTCCTATAGAAGACACATCACCTGGAGGATTGCAATGAGTTTGCGTCGGATAGCAGCGTTTTGTTTGTTAAGTCTGGGTTCGCTCACTGCGGCAGCACAGATGGGTGAGTTGGCGAAAGGGCCCGCAGTCGGAACCGTTGCCACGCCAGCTGAGGCTCTGGATTCGCAGTTAAGCGTGTTTGAGGGCGAGATGATGAGCGCGGTGAAAGCCATGCCCGCCGACAAGTTCGATTTCGCTCCCAGCCAGGCGATTTTTGTGCCGGGGCAGAAGACCGAGTTCGCCACTGTGAGGACGTTTGCGCAGCAGGCGACCCACGTCGCGGAGGCAAATTATTTTTTCTACAATATCGTCAGCGGACTGAAGCCGGATGTGGATCCACGGGGAATCCTGAAGCTGACCAAGAAGGGTGACGTTGTGGCTGCGCTGGCGGGCTCGTTTGCCTTTGCCCACAAAGCTATCGCCACGCTGACACCAACCAATGCGTTTGAAGTGATCAAATCGCCGGAGCCGGGTTTCCAGACACGCGCCACGCTGGCGACGTTTGGCGTCGCACATTGCTTTGATCACTACGGGCAGATGGTCGAGTACTTGCGGATGAACGGAATTGTGCCGCCGGCGAGCGCGAAGTAGACAAACGCAGGGGTTCTTGCTATCCCACCCATTGGGTCGCTTCGGCGGTTGAATGGATGGGGCACGGAGGTTCCTGATCAAGCGGTCGAAAACTTAATTGTGCTTGCCCTTCCACTCCTCGTACGGCCCCTGGAAGTCTTCGATCTCCTTGTCGTGGAAGATCCATAGACGCGTAGCGACTTCATCGATGAGGTCGTGGTCGTGGGTGACAAGCAGCACCGTGCCTTCGTACCGTTGCAGGGCAATGTTCAGCGCATTGATGGCCTCGAGGTCAAGATGGTTAGTGGGCTCGTCGAAGATGAGAATGTTGGGCTTGGTGAGGATCAGTTTGCAGAATGCGAGGCGCGCCTGCTCACCGCCTGAGAGCGCCTTCGTGGGCTTTGCGCCTTCTTCGCCGCTGAAGAGCATCTGGCCCAGGATTCCGCGGATATCTTCGACGTGCGCTGCGGGGTTCCATTGGTGCAGCCAGTCGGCGACCGTGAGGCCGGGCGCAATGGTGGCGCCGACATCCTGCGGGAAATAGCCCACTTGAGCCTCGTGGCCCCAGAACACTGTGCCCGAATCAAGCGTGAAATTCTTTTCGGCCAAGCCCGGGTAATTCGCGAGCAGGCTCTTGAGCAGCGTGGTTTTGCCGGCGCCGTTGCGGCCCATCAGACAGATCTTTTCGCCGCGCAGAATGTTGGCGGTAAAGCCGTCGAGCACTTTCAGATCGCTGTAATACTTCGTCAGGTGCTTGAACTCCAGCACGTGCTTGCCGCTGGGACGGACCTGGTCAAATTTGATGTAGGGTCGCTGAATGTTTGACCGTGCCAGTTCGTTGGTTTGCAGGCGCTCCACTTCCTTGCGTCGGCTCGTGACCTGGCTGGAACGCGTGCCCGCGGCAAAGCGCGCAATGAAATCGTTGAGTTGGGCGATCTTTTTTTCGCGCTGCGAGATCTGCGCCTCGAGCGTGGAGCGAATCTGCGTCTTGGCCATCACCATTTCGTCGTAACCGCCGGTGTAGGTGATGATGGTCTGGTAATCGATGTCGGCGGTGTGCGTGGTGACTGAGTTCAAAAAGTGCCGGTCGTGCGAGATGGCAATCAGTGTGCCAGTGTAGTTGGTGAGGAAATCCTGCACCCAGTGGATGGATTCAAGATCGAGATAGTTGGTGGGCTCGTCGAGCAACAGCGCTTCCGGCTTGCCGAAGAGCGCCTGGGCCAGCAGCACGCGCACCTTTTGTCCGCCCTGCAATTCGCCCATCTTGCGCTCGTGCAGGGATTCGGAGATGTCGAGGCCGTCGAGCAGCACGGCGGCGTCGCTCTCGGCCGTGTAGCCGTCCTCGTCGCCAATAGTGCCTTCGATCTCGCCCAGCTGCATGCCGTCTGCGTCGGTCATCTCCGGCTTAGCATAGATGCGATCGCGCTCCTCCAGCGCTGCCCAAAGCGGCTTATTGCCCATGATCACGGTGTCAATGACGCGATAGGCGTCGAAGGCAAACTGATCCTGGCGCAACACACCGAGTTTGCGCGGACGCACTACCGTTCCCTTCTGCGGCTCCAGCTCGCCGGTCAGAAGTTTCATGAAGGTCGATTTGCCCGAGCCGTTTGGCCCGGTCAATCCGTAGCGCCGTCCCGGCGTGAAGGCCACGCTGACGTCTTCGAAGAGTATCTTCGAGCCGTAGCGCATGGAGATGTTGCTGACACTTAACATTCTTTGATAATTCCTATGTTTGTATTCGGTTGCCGTGTACCGTCCGCAGCTCTGCATGGGCCGCGCGGACCGGGTGAAAATCAAGGTTGAGGCGAGGTTTCGGGATGCGTGTGGAAACGGCTCCCGGAGAACTTCTGCTCTTCCAGTTTCTCATGAGAGCGGCCTTTTCTGCCTATAATGCCCTGAAGAGGTCTGTGTTGCGTTACCTTTTGATTCTCTTCACTGCGCTCTTCCCCGCTTGCGCGTGTGCGCAGATGAACATGAATATGGGCGGCGCGGTGGAATCGCTGAAGGAAAACGTGCTGCGTCATTCCTCGTCGGGCACCAGCCTTGAACCCGCCTCGAGCGTGCCGCCGATGTTGATGCGCATGAGCGGCAAGTGGGTGGAGATGCTGCATGGCGAGGTGAACGTGGCCGCGCAGCAGCAGACCGGTCCGCGCGGCCACGACAAGGTCTTCAGCGTGAACTGGGTGATGCCGATGGCGCAGCGGACTACCGCGCACGGCGAATGGACCTTTGTCAGCATGCTCAGCCTGAAGCCGGCGACGATCACCGGGCGCTACTATCCGGAACTCTTCCAGCAGGGAGAAACCGCTTTCGGCAAGCCTATTGTCGATGGCCAGCACCCGCACGATTTTTTCATGGAGCTGGCTGCGATGTACGACTTGGACCTTGGCAAGCAAGGCCTGGCGTCGTTCTACTTTGCTCCCGTGGGCGATCCTGCGCTGGGGCCGGTCGCGTTTCCGCATCGCTTGAGCGCGGAGAGCGATCCGCTGGCGGTGCTGGCGCACCATCTGCAGGATTCGACACATATCGCGTACGACGTGCTGACGGGCGGACTCACCTGGGGACCGGTGAGGCTTGAGGCTTCAGGATTTCACGGACGCGAGCCGGGCGAGAATCGCTGGACGATGGAAGCGGGCGCGGTTGACTCGTGGTCAACGCGATTGACGGCTGCCCCGGCGCGAGACTGGATTGCACAGTATTCGGTGGGGCACTTGCATTCGCCGGAAATGTTGTATCCGCAGGAAGATGTTCTGCGGCAAGCGGCTTCGATTGCGATGCACCACACGTGGATGGCCGCCGACCTCGATGCTACGGCGGTTTGGGGACGCAATCACAGCATCGGAACGGATGTGAACGCGAACGGCTACCTGCTGGAAGCTGAAGCGCGCTTGCGGGCGAGGCAATCGCTGTGGGCGCGCATTGAGAATGACGACCGGACCACGGACCTGCTGGGCGCGCAGGCGCCGCCCAAGGAGAGCGTTGTGGGCCGCGTGCAGGCTTATACCGGCGGCTACGCACACTGGATCTATTCGACCGATTGGAGCGCACTGGAACTGGGTATGCAAGTGACGCTCTACGAGACGCCGTTGCGGCTCGCGCAGCTTTATGGTGCTCATCCCGTCGGGGTGGCGGCAGTGCTGCACTGGCGAATTGGGCGTTGACGCTGCGTGGTGTCGCGACCTCAGAAGATCTCGCGCAGCTTCGCGAAGGCATCGAGCTCGATCAGGTGCTGTCCCTGCGGCGCGGCGTCAACAGTCGCGTGCTCCAACACCCATGTGTCCTTGTGGAACAGGAATACCGCATGCAGTCCGGCGGCCAGTGCTGGGTTGATGTCGCTTTTGGGGCTGTTGCCGATCATCCAGGCGCTGCGGGCGGCAATCTTTTGGCGAAGAATGACGTCGCGGTAAGTCGGCGGATCCTTCTCGGCCACAATCTCCACGGCGGTAAAGTATGCGGCGAGACCGGAACGCGCCAGCTTGTCGGCTTGTTCGGCGCGGTCGCCCTTGGTCATCAGGATCAGATGATGACGGGTGGCCAGGTCGGCCAGAGTCTCGGCTACCCCGGGCAGCAATTCGATCTCCTGCTCGGCAATGGCGCGCGCGAAGCCGCGAATGCGCTCGCGCTTTTCCTCCGTTACCGGGGCGGTGCTGAGCCGCTCGAAGCAATCGACCAATGACCGCGTAAAGCTTGTCAGGCCGTAGCCGTGCGCGAGGATTGTCTCGCGCTCCACGGCATTCAGAACTTGGCGCACTTCGGCGGGCGAGTGCTCCTTGTGATCGAGGAATCCGATGAACGCGGCGATGGCGCGCTCAAAGTAGACATTGTTCTCCCACAGCGTGTCATCTGCGTCGATCAGCAGGGTTTGTCCGGCAGGGAAGCGGGGCATATTTCGATGGTAAAGGCTGCGGGGCCCGGAGTTTTCAACTTTTCGAAGTTGATCAGACGCCAAGTTCCGCGCGGATCGCTGCCGCAATGGCTTCGGCGTGGCGGCGCATGGCCTCTTCGCTTTCCGCCTCGATCATCACACGCGCCAGCGCTTCGGTTCCACTGTAGCGGATGACCACGCGGCCTGTGTCCTTCAGCTCTTCTTCCGCCGCGTGGATCGCTGCAACCACCGATGGAATTAAGGTCATCGGCTTCTTCTCGCGCACCTTTACGTTCACGATTACTTGCGGAAAGACCTTGAGATCGGCGGTCAGTTTATCGAGAGATTTGCCCGTGCGAGCTACAAGATCGAGCACCACGAGTGCTGTCAGCAGGCCATCCCCGGTTGTCGCCAGGTGAGGGAAGAGAATGTGGCCAGACTGTTCGCCGCCCAAGGCCGCATCCTTCTTCTGCATTTCCTCAAGCACGTAGCGGTCGCCGACTGCGGCACGCAACATGCGGATGCCGCTGCGTTTTAACGCCGCTTCCAATCCCATGTTCGACATGGTGGTTGCCACCACGAGGTCTCCGGTCAACATGCCGCGCGTTTTCAGGTCGCGCGCCGCCATCAGCAGGATCGCATCGCCATTGATCACATTGCCGTGAGCGTCGGCCAGCATGCAGCGGTCGGCGTCGCCATCGAAAGTCACGCCTAGATCCGCGGCGCACGCCTTTACTTCGCCAGCCACGTGCTCCGGATGCAGCGCCCCGCAGCCAGCGTTAATGTTGCGGCCGTCGGGCGTGATATGGAGCAGGGTAATGTTGCTGTGTCCGTCACGGTCCAAGCGTCGAAAGAGCTCAGGCGCAATCGCTGCCGCGGCGCCGTTGGCGCAATCGGCCACGATCTTCAAGTGGGAGAGCGAGAGTCCCGGTACGCAATCGATCAGGAACTGGATGTAATCGGCCTGGAGCGCGGGATTGTCTACGACATCTGGAAAGCGCCGCGCATCGGCGATCTCCACCTGCGATGCGTGGTGGAAGATCTCGTCTTCCATGGCCAACTCCAGCGCGTCGGGAAGTTTGAAGCCGTCCGCGCCGAAGAGCTTGATGCCGTTGTCAGCCCAAGGATTGTGCGAAGCGGAGATGACGACGCCCGCGTGGAAGCCGTGAGTGCGAGCAAGAAAGGCGACCGCCGGCGTGGTTACGATTCCGGCGCTTTCTACTGCTGCGCCTGCTTCATGCAGACCCGCCGCTAGAGTGGCCGCGATCCACGGGCCGGACTCGCGCGTGTCGCGGCCGAGAAGCACTTTGGGTTTGGCGACGCTCTTTCGCAGCGAGTGCCCGAGCGCCAGCCCCACGCTGTAAATCGTCCTAGGATCGAGCGGGGTCTGGCCTGCGACGCCGCGAATGCCGTCGGTTCCAAAGAGTTTGCGTGCGGAAGATGCGGTCGTCATGTTGATTTCTTGCCTCGTTTGCCGGATGTGGTTGTGGGGGCGTCGTTCTTCGAGTTCGTCTCAGGTGCGGCAACTGCTGTCGACTCGACGCGGCTCAAGAAGACTCCATCTGCCAGGCGCGTGGTTACTCGATCGCCCGCCGCAAGTTGCGCCGTCGAACGGATGAGGGAACCCTCAGCGGAAAGGACCAGAGCGTAGCCTCGGTCCAACACTGCTAATGGTGAAAGAGAATGCAGGCGCGCTTCCAGTGCGTTCAAAGAGGCCGCGGAAGATTCGACCAGGCGCTCCAGGCAACGGTCGATGCGGGCGCGGAAGTCGGCGAGGTGCTCGCGCGCGTGGGCGAGGTTCTGCCGAGGATCGTGGCGGAGCACCGCGGCCGCAAGATCTGCAACGCGATTCTGCCGCTTGCGCAGTTGCGTGGTGGGCGCGGCATCCAGGCGCTGGGTTGCGTCGTCCAGCCGTTGTCCCAGACGATGCAAAAGCGTGGTGACGCGCGATTCGGCGCGGCTCACGGGCAAGCGGGTCAGTCGTTGCCGTGCCTGTAGCAGTTGAAAGCGCGCGGCCCGCTCCAAGCGATGCGATTGTGTTGCCAGATGCTCTGCGATTTTGTGTTGCGCCTCGGTGATGAGCTCGGCTGCCGCCGACGGCGTGGGGGCGCGCAGGTCCGCGACAAAGTCCGCAATGGTGAAGTCGGTCTCGTGGCCTACCGCGGAAACGACCGGAAGCCGGCTCGATGCAATCGCCCGCGCCACGCGTTCGCTGTTGAAGGCGGCCAGGTCTTCCAGTGAACCGCCGCCGCGGGCCAGTACGATCAAGTCGACGATGTTCGAAGCATTGAGCTCGGCCAGTGCGCTTTCAATTTCGCCCGGCGCTGAATCGCCCTGCACGGAAACCGGGCAGATGAGCACGTTCAATCCCGAGTGGCGGCGGCTTACGATGTTCAAAAAGTCGCGGATCACAGCGCCAGTGGGCGAGGTGATAATGCCCACCGTGTGCGGAAACAGGGGCAGGGGCTTTTTTCGTTCGGAGTCAAAAAGCCCCTCGGTTTTGAGCCGCTCCTTCAGCTGCTCGAAGGCAAGTTGCAGCGAGCCCGCGCCCACCGGTTCCATCGTTTCCGCGACGAGTTGCAACTGACCGCGCTGCTCGTACACGCTGACTCGTCCACGCACCAGCACATGCAATCCGTCTTCGGGGCGGAAACGGAGAAGCATGGCCTGCCTCCGGAAAAGAACGATAGGCAGCTGGGCGTCGGCATCTTTAAGCGTGAAATACAGGTGACCGGAAGGCGCAGGGCGGAAGTTTGAGATCTCGCCCTCGACCCAGATGTCGCCGTACTCCTGCTCTACCAACTCACGGACCTGCGCCACTAGTTCGCGGACGGGCCAGATGCGGTGCGAAGGGCGCGACGCGTCGAACTGCAAACCGAGTTGGTCGTCATATGGATCGAGCGTGGTCACTGAAGTTGAGTTTAATTGGTGAGCCTTTATGCCGAGGGCTTGCGGCTTTCAATCATGGCACGCAATTCAGCGGCAATTGCGGAGAGCTTCGCGCTGGCATCGGGACCGGGCGAGGATTCGCGGGCAAACGTCAGCTCCAATTCGCGCGCCAGGACGGTGCCCCGCGTGAGGCCGAAGGAGCCCAGCACGCCAGCCAGTTTGTGCGCTGCGGCTTGCGCAGCGTCGCGCTGTTTTCCCGCCAGCTTTCGGCCGGCGACGGCCTTCGTGGCCGCTTCCAGAACGGTCACCCGCTCCCTGATCTCCGGTAAAAAGCGCTCCCACAGACCGTCAATCGCCTGCGAAAGTGCAGCATCGGAGCGCGCGTCAATTTGGGCGGTAGCTTTCATGGCAACGAGGGCTTAGGGCAATTTTAAAGGAGCTGTTGCCTTTCTGGACAAGAAAAGCGAATACAGGCCCTCATTTGAGCTCGATGACGGGAAGTCTATTTCCAGCCCAGCGCATTGGCGATCTGCGACGACAGTGTCATGGGATCGAAGGGCTTGAAGAGCACTGCTTCTACGCCTAGGTCGGCGAACCGCCGCTGATCGGTGCCTTGCACTTTGGCGGTCAAAAGCAGCACGGGAATCTTGGCAGTGGCCGGGTTCTTGCGCAGTTCGCGGAAGGTCGTGGGCCCATCCATGCCGGGCATCATCACGTCGAGCAGGATGGCATCGGGCTGAAATTCCGCCGCCCGCGCCAATCCCTGTGCCCCTGAACTGGCCTTGATCACGTCCCAGCCGGCTACGCTTTCCAGGCTCAGAGCGGCTACCTCGCGGATATCGTCTTCATCATCGATGATCAGGATTTTACGGGCCACGGTGGAAGGCTCCTTCACGACTATTGTCGGATGCCCGCGCGGCGTTGTCGATGGATGGGGGCGAAAAACGGGTTATGAGTTCGGTACGGCCGGTTGCGGCGGCGCGAATTCCTGCGACTGCCGCAGAGAACGCAACATGGTAATGACGAGCGCCTCAAGCTGTTGCGGCTGCACGCGCGTCTTGGCCATGAAATACGTGGGACCCAGCGTGAGATGACGCCGCTCGGCCGGCGAGAGGTCGCGTCCGGAGTAGACCACCAGCGGTAGATGCGTGAGGCCTTCGTGCTGGCGCAGCCAATCGACCACATTGAAACCGTCACCGTCCGGCAAGCCAATATCCAGCACCAGCAAGTGCGGCTTGAAGGTTGTGCACGCGTCGATCGTCTCCTGTAGCGAGTGCGCAAGCTGCACGCGAATGCCGCCGCGGGAAAACACTTCGCCGATCACCCCCGCCAGATCGCGATCGTCTTCCACAATCAGGATGCGCGCTTCGTCGCCGGGACCGCACAGCACGCGCGCCAGTTCGCTCAACAGCGCATCTTCCTCGAACGGCTGGGCGACTCGGCCCTCCGCTCCGGCTGGCAGCGGCTCTGCGCTTTTCGCGTCCTCCACACTCAGCAGGACTACGGGCGTTTCCACCGCAGAATCCAAGCGTCGCAGCAACGGCAATATCGCCCAACCATTCATTCCGTCGAGCGAGGTATCAACCAGGATGGCATGAGCGCCCTGCCGTGCTGCGGCAAGCGTCTGTTCTACGGTCGACGTCTGCACCACGGAATAGCCGTGACGGGCCAGCAGCGCCGCAATCCTCGGCCGAGTCTCCGCGTTGGCATCGGCGAGCACCACAGTGCCATGTCCAGCTTCGCTCTCAGGCACACCCGCCGCCTCCGCAACGGGCACGGGATGATAGGGCAAGAAGATGCGGAATGTCGATCCGCGCACGGGGTTTCGTTCTGCCCAGATGCGACCGGAGTGTTGCAGCACAATCGTGCGGCAGATGGCCAGGCCCAATCCGGTGCCGCCCTTTTGCCGCGAATCTGAGGCGTCCACCTGCTGGAAGCGCCCGAAGATTGTCTCCAATTTGTCGGCGGGAATGCCGCGCCCATGATCGATGACGGAGAGGATCACGCCCGTCACGCCCGGCCGCAGAATGACACTGACCGGCGAATTGGGCGGCGAGAATTTCACCGCGTTCGACAGCAGGTTGGTGATGACCTGGAGGAGGCGATCGGGATCGGCCGTAATCTCCACCTTGGTGGCGTCGTGCAGCAGCTTCACTCCCGCGGCATCCGCCACCGGCTGCATATCTTCCACGGCCTGCTTCACAATGTCCGCGAGTTGCGTGGCGCGGAAAGCCAGCGGCTCGCGCCCGCTCTGGATGCGCTCCAGGTCGAGAATGTCGTTGATCAGCCGCACCAGGCGGTCGGAGTTGGTGAGTGCAATGCGCAACAGATTCGATGCTTTCTCGTTTACCTCGCCGAGCATCCCGGAAGTCAGAAGTCCCAGCGCTCCACGAATTGAAGTCAATGGCGTGCGCAGTTCGTGACTTACCGTGGAGATGAATTCGTCTTTCATCCGGTCCAGCGCATAGCGCTGACTAATGTCGCGAAAACTCAGCACCCAACCGGAAAGGTGGCCATGCCCGTGAATGGGCGTGAGCACATATTCGGCGGGGAAGGAGTTCGAGTCGGCGCGGAAAAAGTTCTCCTCGCCTGCCATGGAACTGGATCGTGCCGCAGTCTTACGCAATGGGCAGTCCTGGCCGCAGGCGCGCTCCGGTGCCGCGGAGCCGTGCAGCAATTCGTGCAATGGTTTGCCCGCGAGCGTACCTTGCGGCGCGCCCAGCAGCCTTGCGGCCGCTGGATTGGCGAAGCGCACATTGCCCTCGCGGTCCAGCCCGCAGATGCCGTCGGTCACGGCATCCAGCAGAATCTCCTGCTGCCGTCTCAGGTCGTCGACGCGGCCCCGCTCCTGGCTTCGCGCCAACATTTGTCCCAGGGGGCCAGCTGCAATCTCAACCGCGGCAATTGCCTCGCGGTCTTCGCGCAAGCGTACGCGCGAATAAAACTCCAGCACCGCGACCACCTTGTTGGCAGCGCGCACCGGCACGGCCCAGCCGGAAAGCATTTCGTGATGCAGCGCATCCGCGACTCGCGGGTAGGGCGACGCCTCGCGCAGGTCGGAGTGCCAAACTGCGCGACCCTCTTTCCATGCGCGCTCAGGCAACTCGGAGCCCCTTGCCAGCGTGAGGCCCATGCTCTGCTGGATGAAGTCTTCGGCTCTTTGGCCGGGAACGCCCCATGCTGTTCCGAACTCAAGTTGCATCCGCTCCGGGTCCACCAACCACTCAATGCCCACTTCCCAACCCCTGGAGACGCATAGAGTTTCCAGGATGCGCACGCCAACCGATTCGCCCGGCCCATTTTCGCCAACAATCTGGCTCACGGCCAACTGCAGCGCCAGCCTGTTTTCGCGTTGCTTCTGCTGCGTCACGTCGCGTAGCAGGCAGCGGACTGCCAGCGCATTTCCGGCCTTCTGGCGCCGGCTCAGGCTCAGTTCCAGATCCAGGACGCGGCCATCCGGCGTATGGTGGCGCAGGAATTCGCGCTCCACCGGTTCGCCGTCCAGCGCGCGACGGAAGAGCGCGGCCACCTCGGCCCGGCTGCTGTTTGAGAACAACTCCTCAAACGAAAGCAATGCCAGCATCGCGGAGCGCTCCAGCCCGAAGCACTGCTGCCATGCGGGGTTGGCATAAAGAAACTGGCCGGTCGGGCTCAGCGTGGCAATCATCTCGCTGGAGTTCTCGAAGAGATCGCGATATCTCTCCTGCGATTCGCGCGTGGCTTGCTCGCGCTGCGGAGTCGCCCCCTGCTCCATGGCTACGGCCACCATGCCCGTCAGTTCGGCCATGGCATCGCGCAGTGCCGAGACATGCAATGTCACCGGAATGATGGCGCCATCCCTGTGGCGCACCTGGGCACTGAACCTTGGCATCATGCTGGGAGGCAACATACGCACGCAGGCCAGATAGGCGGCCATATTTCCGGCACGCGTGGGTTCCGGCGGGCGGTTCACGTGGCAGAGTTTCTGGATTTCCGCTACCAGCCGCTCGCATTCCCCGGCCGCCAGGATGTCAACCTTACCCCACTGTTGCTCCAGTTCCGTGGCGCGGTAGCCCAGTAATCGTTCCGCGGCGGGATTGCAGTAGATTATTTCGCCGGGCAGATTGATGGCCAATACGGCAGGCCCGGCCGAGTCGAGCAGCTCGCGCAGTCCCTGGCCTATGGCCTCATGCGCAGGTGACTCCTGCGCTGCGCTGACCACCAGCCGGTTGACCACGAAGGCGAACACCGCGGTGGCAACCACGGCCGCCAGGATGGGAAGCGACTGCCATTGCAGCGCGGGCACCAAGCGGGCAAGCGCGGCGCCCGCGGCAAGCGTCAGGATGAAAAGTGGCAGAATGAGCCAGAGTTGCGACGTGTCGGTACGGCTGGCTTTTCCAGGTCCGCTCCGGCGAATACCACTGCTCTTTTCCTCGCTCTTTGGCAGCTCGCTCATCGGCTCTTCTTGATCCCCTTTTTCGCCGGCTTTGGCCTTCATCCGCATCGCGGTCAACTGCAAGCGTTTTCCTGGCCGATACATTCTCCCCCGTGGACGCCCATGACCCATTGCGGCGGGCCAAACCCTCTTCGCCCCACTCTACGGTCCAAGGCCCGTGCAAGTGGGCGCGACTTTGCGATTTGCACGTAGTATAAGCGTTTGATTTCGCACTCCCTAGCCAAAACAATTCCCCAACCGCCCGAAGGACGCCATCCAGTTACCGGGGCCGCGCTTATACTGGCTTCATGTCCCGCCAAACTTTGCAAGCTGTCTCACTCCCCATCCTCCTGCCCGCCGCTAGTTTGCTATGCCTTTTTCTCCCTTCACAGCGCGCCCGCGCATGGGAACAGGAGGGCCATCGCATGATCAACAGGTTGGCCGCGAGCAACCTCCCCGCCGATGTTCCCGCCTTTCTGCGCACACAAGCCGCCGTCGACGATATCGAATACCTTGGCCCCGAGCCCGATCGCTGGCGCTCCAGAGCAGAGCCCGAGC
>Ga0302320_10002765_pt1 | contig 41012 bp, 31 predicted proteins | sample Bog_T0_3_FD_202130 | JGI IMG/M metagenome (GOLD analysis project Ga0302320, IMG submission 202130) | Peat permafrost microbial communities from Stordalen Mire near Abisko, Sweden - Bog_T0_3 | ecosystem: Environmental > Terrestrial > Soil > Wetlands > Peat | place: Sweden: Abisko, Stordalen Mire... | reverse complement strand
TTCGGACTGGTAGTGCGGAACTTCGCCGCCGACATCGGCGCCGCAGTAGAAACCCTTGTGGCGCCGGAGAATTACATTCGCTTCCGCGAACGCGCCGCCAGCACGCGGAACAAGGCCGTTTTCGAAATCCCGGACATCCTCGACAGCATCCTGCACACCGGAGCTGAGAATTATCCGGCGGAATGCAAAGCAGCCGCGGCGTAATCGAAGACCCGGTTGTGGCGCGCGATCTCTCCCAAATAATGCGCACTGGGCTTGACGCTGCGTTCCTGCGTAGCCCGGTCGACGGCCACCAGCCCGAACTTAGGGCGGTACCCCATGATCCATTCGAAATTATCCAGCAACGACCAATGGATGTAGCCCCTGACGTCAATCCCGTCTTCGAGGCATTTCACAACGCAGTCGAGTGCGCGCCGGATATATTCGATGCGCCGCTCGTCGTCGTCCGTGCTCACGCCGTTTTCGGTAATGTAGATGGGCACCTTCACGCGCGCGCTCGCATAGCGCAGACATGCCTCCAGCGCTTCGGGCCAGAATTCATAACCCATCTGCGTGATTTCCGAACCTGGCTCCGGGCTGAGATCGCTTCTCTTGCCCACGCGGCAGCGCGTATAAGTCTGGACGCCGAGGAAGTCGCTCTTGCCTGCCGCTTCGAGCCAGGGATCGTAGACTTCGGCGCATTTCCTGTCGCGCTTGCTGTCGTGACCCACCGGCTGCTCGTCCTGCATGGAGATACTGACGCCAACGGGATAGCGCCCAGGCCCGGACTTTATGGCTTCGATAGCGCGATGGTGAGTGGCAATCATGCGGTCCCGCAGCTTTTCCGCGTTCCCCAGAAAGAAGCAGCCAAACTGGTCGGAACCGACGGCTTTCGCGGCCAGCTTCGTCATGCGTTTGACCTTCACGAACGGAATTTCCGAGACGGGCAGCCAGCGCAACAGCATGGGGAGGTTCGGCTCGTTGAAAGTTGTCGCGAGACTGGTCAGATCTCCCAGATGTTTGGCCACGCGGCCGCAATAGCGAACAAACAGATCGGAGGCGACGGGCTTCTCCCACCCGCCCATGGCCGCGAACCAGCGCGGCGAACTGAAATGGTAATAGGTCACCATCGGAGTGATCCCGTTTTCGTGACAAGCCGCCAGCACACGCCGGTAATGGTCGAGCGCAGCCATTGAAAAGCATCCGCGTTCCGGTTCGATGCGCGCCCATTCCACCGAGAACCGATAGGTATTCAGGCCGAGTTGCGCAAGCAGCCGGATGTCTTCCGGGAACAGGCGCAGGTGATCGCAGGCATCGAGCGAAGGCTCGGCAAACAGCGTTGGCTCGACGTGTTCCAGCACCCACAAATCGCTATTAATATTGTTGCCTTCCACCTGATGCGCGGCTGTTGCGGCGCCCCAGAGGAAACCGTTCGGAAATTGGGACACTATGCAGGGTTCTCCAACCTATGGAAACACGCCTGCCTGCGTAGCCGCAATGCGAACGCAAGAATCAGGTAAAGCAGCAGTCCCGCGGGTACGCAGAAACAGGCCCAGCCGACGATTGCGTTGCGCGCTCCGTTGGCAAGCTTTTCGACCATGGTGCCGCTGAATCCGATGCCCGTAATGCGTGCGCCGGCGCGGCCCAAAGGCAACAAAAGCGCGTATTGAAGAGGAGCGGAGATCTGATTGACCAGCTGAATCGCCGGCAGATTCACCCGGAACGCAATGGCAGCCGCTGCGCAGAGCAGCGTCGGCAAACCAAATACCGGGAAGACGCCCAGCACCAGGCCGAGCACACAAATCAGCGCAATCGTCTCGGGTGACAAGCCCGCTATGGAAGCTCTGAATCTTTTCAGCGCGCCTGTTTTCACGGCAGTATCTCTCCGCGCTCGGCGAGGAAGTGACGCATCGTGCCACGCAAACCCGGAGCGGCGAGCAACTGCAGAGATCCGGTCAAAGCGCTCAGTGGCGCCTTCATGACCCATGGCGTACGGTCCCGCCACACTTCGGAAAGCGGAAGCGCCCTGCCATCTTCTCCGCGATAGAAGATTCGATCAGTCCATCGCTCGCGCCCGGGGAAGGCCGGATAAGGCCGCAGGATATCCCACGCAGCTTCGAGAATACGCAGCGTCATCGGGTCGCGATAGTGGGGCATAAAGTAAGGCAGGCTGTATCCGCTTCGCACCTCGGCCACGAACTGCGAAAACGAAGCTGCATTCGTGAGATTGATGCAGGCCGAAGGCTCGCACGCGTGCCGGTCGCCACCGGAAATGAGCGGCTTGTCATACTCCCGCGCAAGATCGATGACTTTCGCATTCTCTTTCCACACGCGCGTACCATTCAGTTCGAAGGCGTGAAACCAGTCGATGCATTCGCTCAGGATGCGCGGGAGCGCCCGGTCATGACCGGCCTGTTCTACGCCTTCTTCCAGCCAGAACGGATGATTCAAGACAATCAGCACATCGCGAATCTCCGCAAGCTCTCGCAGGATGCCAGGCAACAACCTCTCATTCGGCGACGCAGTGAAGGCCGTCAGCCTGCCCATCAGCTCGCGGGCGGACGTCGGCGGCATATTGTGAACGCCCAAATGGAAGATGGATCGCCCGTACGGCACCGTCCACTCCACCGACACCGGAACCTCGCGCGGATCCGCTGCCACCTGAAGCGACATGCCAGCTTCGATATTGTCGTGGTCGGTCAGCGAGACGAGCGCGCGCAGATCCAGACTCTCGATCTGCTTTCTTTCCACCCGCAGCGCTGACGCCGGACTGAGCGGAGGCGTCCAGTAAGCGCGCGCAAAATCCACGGCTTTGGGGCCGCGTTCATAGCCTTTGACAATCTGAGAAATTCCCGGCGCCCGGTGCAGATAACGCGGCAGGAACGACAGGCACTCTTCGGAGTGCATGGTATGTCCGTGAAGGCTCACGCCCGTACTGAACCGCCACGCCGACTCGGAATCCTTCCACGCAAACCCGACAGTCTGAGGCATCGTGATTCTCCCGTGCTCTCATGATGGCCTTTGGACGGTTACAATCGGTTGGCGATATCGTAACGTTCTCGCGAAGCTCGATTAGCGTCGCGCCCGCAGGAGTCTGCCAATCCCGCCCCTCAGGCGCAAGCCATCGGCACGGTCGGACAGATACCGGGCGTTCAGATCGTCGCTCCCCACGTCTTCGAGATCGCCGAATCCCAGCCGACGCATGGTCGCCCGAAGCTCCGCACGACGAAAGAACAATTGAAACGGCTCTCCGAGCGACGCCACCTTGCGCTCCAGATGGTCGAGCGCAAGCTTCTCGAACACACCGAGTTCGGATCGAGCGACGGAATAATCGAAGGTAACTCCGCTGCCCGCGGGCAATGCGCCGATAAAGCCGACGGTCGATTCAAACGCTTCCCGCGTCAGATACATCGTTACGCCGAGCCACGAAAAATACGCTGGCCGATCGGTGCGAAAGCCAGCCGCGCGCAAACCATCTGCCAGCGTCTGCGATTCAAAATCGACCGGCGCAAAGGTCAGCGAAGACGGCGCATCCATGCCAACATTGGCTAATCGCTGCTTTTTCCAGTGCTGTGTGGCGGGAAAGTCCACTTCGAACACGCACAACTCAGGCCAGGGATTACGCCAGGCAAATGTATCCAGGCCCGCCCCGAGCACCACGTATTGCCGCACGCCGCGCGCTACCGCATTGGCTAGTTCGTCCTCCGAATACCGGCTGCGAACGGCCATGAACGCGCGAAACGAGCCGGATACCCGTCCGTCCGCCTTTGCCAGAGTAGCCGCCGCCGCATCCGGGCCGATGATCTTTAGCGCGAACGGATCTTCGAATACCAGCGGACGATCCAGCAACTGATGCGCGGCCCTCCGCACTGCCACTCGCTGCGCAGTGCGGCTGGGTCTGCCTTCATTCATCGAAGTGTTGGATTAAGCCTGCGCCGCTAACTGCCGCAGCACGAATGGCAGGATTCCGCCATTGCGGAAATATTCCGCTTCCTGCGGCGTATCGACGCGGGGCACAGCTTCGAAGCTGATGCTCTGGCCGCCATCCACCACCGCCGTCACCTTCACGCGCGCGCCCGATTCCACGGCTTCACGAACGCCGGTGATCTCAAAAGTCTCGCGCCCTGTCAGCCCGAGCGACGCCGCATTCTCACCCGGCGCAAATTGCAGCGGCAGCACGCCCATCCCAACCAGGTTGGTTCGGTGAATGCGCTCGAAGCTCTCCGCAATCACGGCCTTCACGCCGAGCAGCATCACGCCCTTCGCCGCCCAGTCGCGCGACGAACCGGAACCATATTCTTTGCCCGCGATGATCAGCAGCGGCACGCCTTCCTGCTGATACTTCACCGAAGCGTCATAGATAAACATCTGCTCGCCATCCGGCAGGTGGACCGTATATCCGCCTTCCGTCCCCGGCGCCAGCTGATTGCGCAGCCGCACGTTGGCCAGCGTTCCGCGCACCATCACTTCGTGGTTGCCGCGCCGCGCGCCGTAAGAATTGAAATCTTTCGGCGATACTCCCAGGCTCACCAGATACTGGCCCGCCGGACTCCCCGCCGCGAACGAACCCGCGGGCGAAATATGATCGGTCGTGATCGAATCGCCCAGCAGCGCCAGCGTTCGCAGACCTTTCAGATCCGCGATCGGTGCATTCGGATCGTTCATATTATCGAAATACGGCGGCCGCTTGATATACGTCGACTTTTCATCCCACGCGAAAATATCGCCCGCCGGAACCGGCAGATGCTGCCAGTTGGCATCGCCCTGAAACGCCTGCTCGTATTGCGTGCGGAACATCTCCGCGTTGATCGTGGAACGGATCGCTTCATCCACTTCCTGCGGCGTAGGCCAGATGTCTTTGAGATAAACCGGCTTGCCGTCCGAGCCTGTGCCCAGAGGATCCGAACTCATATCGATATCGATGGTCCCCGCCAGCGCATAAGCCACCACCAGCGGCGGCGACGCCAGATAATTCGCCTTTACCTGCGGATTGATGCGGCCTTCGAAATTCCGGTTGCCGCTCAGCACGGCGGCTACCACCAGATCGTCAGTCTTCACGGCCGCCGAAACCGCATCCGGCAAAGGACCGCTGTTGCCAATGCAGGTAGTACAGCCATAACCCACCAGATTGAACTTCAGCGCTTCGAGCGGCGCCATCAGACCGGCCTTCGTCAGATAATCGAAGACTACTTTCGAGCCAGGCGCCAGGCTCGTCTTCACCCACGGCTTGCTCGTGAGACCCTTCGCGACAGCCTTTTTCGCCAGTATCCCCGCGCCCATCATGACGCTCGGATTCGATGTGTTCGTGCAGCTTGTAATCGCTGCAATCACCACCGCGCCGCTGCCCATCTCACCCGATTGCCCGCCAACCGAAACCGTCGCCTTCTTCGTGGTCGCATCTTTGAATGCATCGCGGAAATTGCCAGCCACCTGCGGCAGCGTGAGACGATCCTGCGGCCGCTTCGGACCCGCCATCGACGGCACCACGCTTCCCAGATCCAGTTCGAGCGACGAGGAGAATTCCGGATCCGGCGTCGCATCGGTGCGGAACAGATCCTGTTCCTTCGAATACGCCTCCACCAGTTGCACAAGATGCGGATCGCGATTCGAAGTGCGCAGATAATCCAGCGTGCCGGAATCCACGGGAAAGAAGCCGATGGTCGCGCCATATTCCGGCGCCATGTTCGCGATGGTGGCACGGTCCGCCACGCTCAGCGCGCTGAGCCCCGCGCCATAAAATTCCACAAATTTCCCCACGACGCCCTTCTTGCGAAGCATCTGTGTAACGGTGAGCACCAGATCGGTCGCGGTGCAGCCCGCCGGCAGTTTGCCGTGCAGTTTGAAGCCGACGACGGCGGGCAGCAGCATGGAAATCGGTTGGCCCAGCATACATGCCTCGGCCTCGATGCCGCCCACTCCCCAGCCCACCACGCCGAGCCCGTTAATCATGGTCGTATGCGAATCCGTGCCCACCAGCGTATCCGGATAAGCCGTCATCACGCCATCGGCAGCCTTCGCGCGGAACACCACGTCCGCCAGATATTCCAGATTCACCTGGTGGACAATCCCCGTATCCGGCGGCACAACACGGAAATTCTGAAACGCCGTCTGCCCCCAGCGCAGCAGCATATATCGTTCGCGATTGCGCTGGAATTCCATCAGCGCATTGAAATCGAACGCGCCCGTGGTGCCGTATTCGTCCACCTGCACCGAGTGATCGATCACCAGATCGGCGGGCATCAGCGGATTGGCCTTCTTCGGATTCTTACCCATGGCTTGCAGCGCATCGCGCATCGCCGCAAGATCGACCACGCAGGGAACGCCCGTGAAATCCTGCAGCAACACGCGCGCTGGCATGAACTGGATTTCCTTTGCCGTTTCGCCCACCTGTCCTTTGGCGACCGCCTCGATATCGGAGGCATGAACCTTGCGCCCATCCTCGCAGCGCAGCAGATTCTCGAGCAGAATCCGATGCGACACAGGCATACGCGAGATGTTCGCGATGCCCTTCTTTTCCAGTGCGGCAAGGCTGAAGATGCGATATTCCGCGCCTGCGACCCGCAGGGTGGAGGCGGCGCCAAACGTGTTGTGATTCATGGGTAAATCCCAATATATCGCCCTGCATCGGACAGTCTGCGATGCGATTCGATTCGTTGCCAGTGCGATACTCCGTACTGAGCCGCCCGCCGCAACCGCCCGAGCCATGCAGGTTTCAAAATCCGTAATCGAAAAGAGTCGCGAGCACGCAGATACTTTCCGCAGCGCCCGTCCTTTCAAACACGCGGTCATCGACCATTTCTTCGAAGGGCCCTTCGCCGAACGGCTGCTGGCCGATTTCCCCGTCTTCAACCCGGAACTGGCCAAAAACGAAATCTACGGAGGCGTCTGGGGCAAGGCGGTCAACACTGAAATTCGCCGGATCAGCCCCGCATACGAAGAGATGTATGAGTTGATGGGCTCGCCGCAGTTTCTCGACCTGATCGGTGAGATCTCCGGCATTCCAGGCCTGCTTCCCGATCCGAAGCTCTACGGCGGCGGCACGCATGAAAATCTGCACGGCCAGGATCTGGATCCTCATGTGGATTTCAACTACGACGAAGCACAGAGGCTGCACCGGCGGCTGAATCTGATCGTCTATCTCAATAAAGACTGGAAAAGCGAATGGGGCGGATCGCTCGAAATACACTCCAATCCGCGCAAGCCGGCGGAGAACCAGATCCGCTCCTTCGAACCGCTGTTCAACCGGGCTGTCATGTTTGAGACGAACGAACACTCATGGCACGGCTTCCCGAAAATTGAACTGCCCGAGGCGGAGCGGCACCGCTCGCGAAAATCCATTTCCATCTATCTCTACACCCGCGAAAGGCCCGCGGAAGAGATTGCGCCGCCGCATGGGACTTTCTACGTGAACCGGCCGCTTGATGCGCGATTCCGCGACGGCTATACGCTGACCGGGCCAGACCAAAAGGACCTGCTGTTCCAGATCGATAGGCGCGATAAATGGATCGAGAAATACCAGCGGATGGAACTCGACCTTGCGCGCGAACTACGGCACAAGAACGCCTACATAGTCGACCTGCTTGCCAGGGTGCGGGCGCCCCTCACCGGGTTCGCGCTGCAGGAGGGGCCTTCCCAGGGCCTTTACGCCGATGGCTGGGCCGCCTGCCATGTTCGGTTCACCGTGCGTCCGCCGACATCTGTTACCTCCGTCACAATTCGCGGCTGGCGGCCCGCTCAAGCCGGAAATGCGCCCGAAATAACTCTCGCCGTGGATGGCAAGTCCGTAACGGCGAAACCCGACGCGGAGTCATTCGAGGTGCACCTCGCACTCGACCAGCCAACCACTTTGCCCTGTGCCATTGCGATTGACTGCGAGCCGCGCTTAGTCGGCTATAACGATGACCGCGAACTGGCCTTCATACTGACCGAAGTGCGAATCGATTGTTGAATCGATTGCCGACTTGTGAGCGCGGGCACAATAATTCGTATCCCTTTTCTCCGTTTCGCGTACCTTGAAGGTAGGAGTAACGTGACGCGATGCACTTTCGGATCCCGACCATCCCGCTGATTCTTCTTGCAGCTTCCGCCGTGCTTCCTGCGCAACCCCCGCGCCCTCACGCAGCAGTCTTGCAGGAATTCAGCAAGGCCGTCGAGGAACTGTGCACTTCGGTTAGTCCCTCTGTAGTTCAGATCGAGGTACGGGCCAGGGCTGCCGTCGAGACCGCGAACAGCGGCCAGATGGGCTACTTCGCCAAACAATCGGCCAGCGGTTCCGGCGTCATTGTGGACCCGGCCGGTTACATCATCACCAACGCTCACGTGGCGGAGTCGAAAGATATCAACGTCAGCGTCGCCGACACGTCCGACCCGACGAAAAGGGACGCGCACCGGCACTACCCGGCGACCATTGTCGGCATCGACAAGGAAACCGATCTGGCCGTCCTGAAAATCGACGCCACCAATCTGCCGGTGCTGACCTTCCTCGATTCCGACACGTTGAAGCAGGGCCAGATCGTGTTCGCGCTGGGCAGCCCACTGGGCCTCGATAACACGCTGACCGTCGGATATGTGAGCGCCACATCCCGTCAGCTCAAGCCCGATCAGCCGATGACCTACATCCAGACCGACGCCCCGATTAATCCCGGCAACAGCGGAGGCCCGCTGCTCGATATGGACGGAAAAGTTGCGGGAATCAACACTATGATCTACTCGCAATCGGGCGGCAGCGAAGGGATTGGTTTCGCCATTCCGGCAAACATCGTGAGCCACATATACCAGCAAATCCGTAAAGATGGGCATATCCATCGCGGAACGATCGGCGTCGTGGTGCAGGATATCGACCCGGTCATGTCGAGGGCTCTCGGCCTGAATCGTCATCCCGGCGTCATTGTGGCGGACGTGATTCCGCATGGCGCCGCCGAGGCCGCCGGACTGCAGCAGGGTGACGTTGTGCTGGCAGTCGAGGGCAAACCGGTGACGCAGTCGGCGCAGGTGCAGGTCGCGGTGATGCAGCATACCGTCGGGGAATCCATCACTCTGGATATTCAGCGCGGCGCCGAGAAACTGCAGGAGAAAGTGGCCGTGCTGGAGCGCCCCAACTCACCGGTCGGGCTGGCCGATCTTGTGAACGGACAGGCCAACCTGGTGCGCGAACTGGGTATCCTCGCCATGACGCTCGACGCAAAAGTGACGCCCGAGCTTCCCGATACACGCCGCCTCTACGGTGTCGTTGTCGCGGCCATTCCGGCGGAGTTTGCCGCTTTGAATCCAGGCCTCAGTCCGGGCGACGTGATCTACGAAATGAATTCCAGCAAGATCCGTACTCTGGGCGAATTGCGCGATGCGCTATCGGGATTGAAACCCGGCAGTTCCGTCGCGCTCCTGGTCGAGCACGACGGGACGCTCGGGTATGTCGCATTCGCGCTGGAATAAGCCCGGACCGCTATTCCTTGACTTTCAGACGATCCTGATTTTCCGCGATGAATGTCTTAATATCCTCGGTCATCAGGAGCAGTTTTTGCCATTGTTCCTGGTACAGCGTGACCGGAAAACGACCCAGCCCGTACACCGAAACCGCTCCTTTTTCGCTGACTTTCATGGAAGTCGCGGTATTTCGCTTCTTCTTGAGAGACTCATTTTCGGCCCTTAAGCGGGCCAGTTCTGCCTGAACGTCTTCATCTGCCATCTCTTGAGGTTATCAGGGCCGTTATTAGCCTTTGTCCACCAGGAGCGAATCTCTCGGCAACCTGAATGCTTCCGCGCGATGCGGCTGCAGCGAGAACGCTCCCCAGAGGCGCCGCACGCTGGCCCGGCTGAGCCTGCGCGCCCGAACGCTCCGGCATAGTGCCTGTGGACGCAACTTATGCCCCACCTGCCCCGGCATTACCTTTATCGATGTGCAGCGAGTCCTGCAGTAACTTGAACGTCTCCGTGCGATGAGGCTGCAGCGAAAAAGCTCTCCAGATACGATGAACGCTGGCCCGGCTGAGTCCGCTGGCCTCAGCCAGTGTGCGAGTCGACCAGTGGGACTTGTTAAACGGCTTCGACTCCAGAGTCAATCCGAGGACGCGGTCCACATCGGCCTGACTCAGTCGGCGAGGCGTTCCCGGCCGTGGTTCGTCCAGCAGACCATCCAGACGCCTGGACAAGAAGCGCTGCCGCCACTTGCCGACAGTTTGTATCGTGATGTGCAGCTCGGCGGCTGCATCGGTGTTCGAATAACCATTGGCACAGAGCAGAACCACGCGGGCGCGAAGCGCGAGTGCCTGCGGACATTTGGGCTGCCTGGTCCAGGTGCGGAGGGCTTCACGTTCTGCGTCTGTCAGTATCAATACGGGTGTTGGACGTCCGGCTTTCATCCGCGTATCCTCCATCGCACAATCGCTGTTTCGGCTGCGCGAGTTCTGATTGAAACAGGGGCCGCGGTAACGGCCCCTGTTCCTTCCTGTATTTCATTCAGCTTTAGAACGTGATGCGAGCCCCGAGCGAAACAAGGCGCGGGAAGTTCGTCTGGCTGGTAATGACGCCGAACGTCGAAGTACTGGTGATGCTGGTGGACGGATTGCCAAACAGCACGGTGTTGGTAACATTGAGCACTTCAGCCCGGAACTGGATTTTGTAGTGCTCCTTAATAGTGACCGACTTGAACATCGACATATCGACGTTGAACAGCGGCGGCGAATACACCGTCAGTGTAGGATTGACGTTGCCGAAGCTGAACGCCGGCGTAGTTGTGAATGCCGCCGGATTAAACCAGCCATAGATGCGCTGATCGACCGATCCGGTCGATTGTGCGTTGATACCCGTCGCGGTCGGGTACTGGCCGCAGCCATTGCAGCCGTTATTGGAGTTGGTCTGGCTGACGCCCAGCGGTGTGCCAGTGTGAATGACCGCCTGCGACTGAATCGACCAGCCGCCGACAATCTGGTTCAGCACCGAGTTGTTCTTCAGGAACGCCTGACCCTTGCCGAACGGAAGCTGGTAGGTGAACGACTGCGAATAGCTGTTCGGCTGGTCCGTGCCGGCTCTGCCCCACGCCTGCGGGATGATCGGGGCATCGTAGTTCTGCGGTGAACTCAGCGCCATGTTGCGCGACCATGTATAGGTGAAGCCAAGAACCAATCCGTATTTCAACCGCCAGTCGCCCTTGCCATAAAATGAATAGTAAGTGGCGCGGCCCATCGGGCTCGCCAAACTTACCCCTCCGCCTGACGAAACGTACTCGGGATACTGCACCAGCAGCGAAGATTGGGACAACTTGGTGCTGGTTCCGAGCGAGGTCGTATTGGGAGCGAAGCCGTAGAAAGGATTGGTTACCAGTGTACTCAGTCCTTTACCCAGGGCAAAGTAGCTCGGGTTCAGCTGGTTCACATCCAGAGAGAACGGCTCATCCAGCGCATGGGATCCGATATAACCCGCCTTAAAGGCCACGTTCTTGCCGACCTGCCGCTGAATGTCGAACGACATCTGCTCCACATACCCGGGAGAGCGGTTGCCGGGATCCGTTGCTGTGATACTGGAGCCAATTGCGGCGAGTCCGCCCAAAGTGTTACCCGCCAGAGGCGTCAGCCCGTTCGGATAGGGATTCTCCAGACTCGAAATCGGCGTGTAGTTGTTATTCGTCGAAGTGACAATCGAAGTAGTCTGCGAGTAACCCGTTGCGTTCTGGAAGCTGAACGACTGCGGAATCCAGAAGATGCCATAGCCGCCGCGAATGACGGTCTTGGAGTCGTAGGAATAAGCGAAACCGATACGCGGACCTAACTTGAGTGCGAGAGGATTGCCCGCATGAGTCGGGTTGCCATTCACACCCGCATAGCGCGCCTGGCCCATCAGCGTCAGGCTCGGGATGCTGGCCTGCAGCGGATTCGCCACATTCAGGTTAGCGTCGATCAGGTACTTGTTATTGACTTCCTGCGGGTTGGTCTCATGCTCGCCGCGGAAACCGAAGTTCACTGTCAGTTTTGGAGTTACGCGATAGTCGTCCTGAATGTAGAAGCCCATATAATGCACGTAATCGTTGAAGAACGATCCGGTGGTAATGCTGCCGCCCGGATAACCCAGCAACATCGTCGCCAAACCTCCGCCCGTGCCGGTAACAGCCGAGGCGGCCGTCTGCGACGTGAGACTGCCGGCAAAACTGAAGCTACTGGGTCCCAGAGCCGTGGAACCGGCGGCGTGCAGTGCCCGCCAGTCGTATCCGGCCTTGATGCTGTGTTTGCCGACGAACTTCGAGACTTCGCCGTTGAAGCTGGTGGAGAACTGGACACCCCAGGGCGCCGTGCCCCCGCCATAACCGGTGAACTCACCAGTGCTGATACTGGGAAAGTCCGGGGAACCCGGCGTCAGTGCGTCAACCGACGCGGGGAAACCGAGCGTGCTCAGCTTGAAACCCTTACTGAAATTCGGGTCGTAGTCCGGGAACCGGTTGTAACCGAACCGAACCGTCGCCACGGTAGTCGGATTGATCGTGATAGTTGCATTGCCCGTCGAAGAATCCACGTGGCGATAGATTGTGGTTTGACCCGGGGTGGCGATACTGCCCGGCCAGGTCTGGTTTGACGGTTCCTGACTTCCGTAATGCAGATACGATCCCGACAGCTTCAGCCAGTTAGTGGCATTCTCGTCAACCTTAAACGTCCCCTGATCCGCCCGGTCCTGGGTCCGCAGGGACACTGTGTAATCCGGTGCGCCGTAACTGAGGGGAGCGGTCGTGGGCAGCGGGAAATACGACGCCATTTTGAACCCGATCGGATCGATCCGGCTCAGTGGAATGACGTTATTTGCGAACTGAGTCCGCGCGCCTGTGGTCAGGTTTGTGGTCTGCGGATCGTACATGGCCCACTGAACCAGCTGCGGGTTAGTTGTAGTGCCCTTGTTGTACATGCTTTGCGAAAAATCGCCGTTACGCTCCGCGAATGTGGGTACCTGCGAAGTGGCGGCGACGGCGTCGAACTGCCGGTAGCCTTCCGTAGTTACGAAGAAGAACGTCTTGTTCCTGCCATCGTAGATTTTTGGAATTCGTATGGGACCGCCCAGCGAATCGCCATAATTCTTGAACGGCTGTTGTTCAATCGGCAGACCCGCTTTGTTGCTGAAGAAGGTGTTGGCGAGCAGGGGCTGCGCGCGAAGCAGGCCGAACGCCGCGCCGTGCATGCGGTTCTCGCCGGAACGGAGAGTCGCGTTGAAAACGCCGCCGCCCGTTCGCCCCATGGACGCATCATACGTATTCGCCTGAACTTTCATTTCACCCACTGAATCCTGATCCGGGATGATGACCGCCTGATTGGTGGAACTCGTAATCGAGATGCCATCCAGCGTATAGTTATTCGCGCGCGTGGGACCGCCCGCAATCGACATGGCCGACTGGCCGCTCTGATCTTCCATGCGGTCGAACTTCGGATTACCCGTCCACACAACGCCCTCGCTCAGCCGCGCCAGCATGAACGGATCGCGCCCGAGGTTGGGCAGATTCTCCAGCTTGTCGCGATCGATGACGGTGCCGTTAGACGCTTCCGCTGTGACCAGGAGATCCGCTTCGGCTGTAACATTGATCGTCTCCGTCACGGCGCCGATATCGAGTTTGGCGTCTTCATCCACCGCGGACTGCGTTGAGATGATGATGTTTTTCTTTTCCAGCTTCTTGAAACCGGGCGCTTCCACTACAAGAGTGTAAGTGCTGGGATTGAGAGCCGGGAAAGAATATTGACCCTGCTGGTTCGTTATGGTGCTGCTGGCAACAGCTGTTGCGTCTTCAATGACGGTGACTTTGGCGAGTGGAACAATAGCGTCTTTCGGATCCGTGACTCGCCCTCTTAACGAGCCCTGGAACGCCTGGCCCCACACCAGTGCGGAAAATACCAGAAATGTACACACAAATCGCATGAATGAGTCTCCCTGTTTGAGTTTTTTGAGACCTGCAGAAAATGCAGGGCAAATCGGTCCGGCCCGGGGGACAAACCCGCGCGCCAACAATGCGTCGCGGAACCATGAAGAGCCATGCGCATGCAGTTGCCTGCGCGGCGGATATTGGTTGCCGAAGTAAGTTAGTAACCAGAGCTTTCAGAATCGAAAGCGGAAGTTACTGAAAACGGGAAGAAGCGGCTCGGGCGCTGAGCCAGAAGGAGAGACGAAACAATCGCTGCAACGCGTGTTTCTAAACTGTTTTTAAAGAGTAACACGGTACGCGGAAATTTGTGACGCTTTTTTACAATTATTTTTGTATGGACATAGGAGCCGGATCAATCGCCGCGTGACGCTGCTGAAATGGCACGCTGTGGACAGTCCCCAGAATCATTGCCTCGAACCCGTTATCCCCCGCCGTAGTCTCGCGGACCACGTCGTCCAGCGCCGGCCGGTCATAACTCTCCACGCCTCTTCCGAGCGCATAAGTCAGCATTTTTTCGGCCAGGCAGCGAACAAACTCCGGCATGTTGTCCCGCAGAATCGCTTTCATCGCCGCCGGACCGTTGAATGTCTTTCCGTTCGGAAAAGTTCCGCTCGCATCAATGGGAAACCGGCCATCGGTGATCCGCCAGCGTCCGATCGCGTCGTAATTCTCCAGCCCGAAGCCCAGCACGTCCATCTTCCGATGACACGACGCGCACAGCGGGTCCGCCCTGTGCGCCTCCATCTGCTGGCGCAGCGACTTCGCGACGCCCACGGTCTGCTCGTTGAGCGCCGGTACATCCGGCGGCGGAGGCGGCGGAGGCTCGTTGAGTACGGTTTCAAGAAGATACTTGCCACGCAGCACAACCGACGTTCGCGTCGGATAACTCGACACCGTAAGCACGCTCGCCTGCGTGAAAACGCCACTGCGCCGCAGCGCGTCAGTGTCCTTCAAATCGACGCGCCGGAATTCAGTGCCCGTCACGCCCGGAATGCCATAGTACCCGGCCAGATTCTCGTTCAGAAAGGTATACCTGCCATCGATGAAATCGCCGATCGGCCGGTTTTCGCGCATCACGGCCTCGAAGAACAGGCGCGTTTCCATGCGCATTTCGTCTTTGAGTGTCGCGTTCCACTCGGGAAACTTAGTCGGATCCGGCCTGATCGCATCGAGACCGCGCGTCTGCAGCCACTGCCCGCCAAAGTTTTCGGCCAGCGCGGACGCGCGCGGATCGGCAATCATGCGCTTCACTTGTGCGTCCAGAACTTCCGCCCGATGTAACTGGTGCGCTTCCGCCAGCCGCAGCAGTTCGTCATCCGGCGCGGAACTCCACAGAAAATAACTGAGCCGCGAAGCCAGTTCGGAGTCACTGATGCGCGCGGTCGTGCCAGGCGCAGGGTCGCGTTCGATACGGAACAGAAACTGCGGAGTCACCAGCGCATCGGCGATGGCGAACTGCAGACTCTGCTTCGGCGTATAGCCCGCTTTTATCGCCTTGTTGTCTATCGCCACCAGTTCGGCAACTTCGGCATCGGTCGCTGGACGGCGGTAAGCATGGTGAGCGAATGTCGTCAGAATGCGCTCCACGCACGCCGCTCCGCTCGCCGGATCGCATATTAATACCTTCTTCGGGACCACATGCGGCTCGCCTGGCGCATAAGGTCCGCCGATTTCAAACGATTCCGGGAAGATATTACTGTGCGGATTCGTCAGCGCCCGCTCGCCCAGATCCTTCACGAAATCGTCTTGCAGGAATTCCGCGCGGAAGATGTGTGCGTTCGCCGTCAGGAAAACGCGGACTTCTTCCTGCCGCCGCTGCGTGTTGCCGCCCTGCCGGTTCACCTCGCTCATCCGGACATCCACCTCGACGGTCTTCACCGGCTTGCCATCCACCGATATCTGCAGCGTCACAGGCTTCGTCGACCCGCTGCGATAGCCATTCAGATTGACCCTCACCACGTATTCGGCGTCATAATCCACCGGATACTTCATCTCGATCACGCCCGGACCCGATCTGCGCAAACGGTCCCGGCGATTGGCAAATCCGGGCGGCGGCAGCGCGTCGCCACCCACCGCGCGCGCGGCGATCTTTTCCGCCGCCGCGAGATATTCCTGCATCAGCGCCGGCGAAACCGTCAGCACGTCGCCGATATTGTCGAAGCCGTAGCCGGAATCGTCGGCGGGAAATTCCTCCTCCGCCGCGAAATCCACGCCCAGCAAATCGCGAACGGTATTGGCGTATTCTTCTCTGTTGAGGCGATGCGCGATCACGCGGCCCGCATCCGGCGTCTTCGATTGATCGAGCGCACCCTGCACAAACCGGATCAGCGACGCCATATCCGGAGGCGATGGACCGGCAACGCCGGGCGGCGGCATCTCGCCCGCCTTCAATCGCGCCAGAATCTTCGTCCATCCCGCTTGTTCGGAAGTAAGAGAAGACGGCGTCAGATACTTTGCGATATCCAGATTGCCGGATTCGACCTGCGGGTTGTGGCAGTTCTGACAAACCTGCGCCAGGACCGGCTGCACGTCATGTTCGAAAGAAGGTGGCGCGGCAAAAACCAGCCCCCCGGCCAACCATCCGGCAACAGAAATGGCGAGCGTGACCGCAGCCGGAGTCTTCAGGCGGAGGATCAACCGGTCGAACGCACTACCCATGGCCCATGGTATCAACCTCGCGCCCGATACCAACTCCAATCCGTGAGTTCGCGCCGCATTGTGGGATAATCGCCTACATCCGGAGCCACCACGCGACCATGCAGACCAGATACATAATCCTGCTGACGCTCGCCGCGCTCCAGCTGAATGCGGTGGATTTCCCCAAAACCATCGGCCTCAAAGCGGGCGAAAGCGCCGTCAATTCCACCGACGATCTGACTTATATCTGGATCCCGGCCGGAAAGTTCATCATGGGCTGCTCAACGTCCGATTCCGAATGCGCCCGCGACGAAAAGCCAGCGGTCCCCGTCGCCATCGCCAAAGGTTTCTGGCTCGGACAGACACCCGTCACCCAGGAAGCCTACCAGCGCGTAACCGGCAAGAGCCCCGGCTACTTTAAAGGCGCGAAGTTTCCCGCCGATAGCATGACCTGGAATGAAGCGCAAAGCTACTGCCAGGCAACCGGCATGCGGCTGCCAACTGAACCGGAGTGGGAATACGCGGCGCGCGCAGGTTCCACTGCCAGCCGCTACGGCGAGCTCGACCAGATCGCCTGGTACGGCGTCAACAGCGGCGACAAGACGCACGAAGTGATGCAGAAACAGCCCAACGCCTGGAACCTTTACGACATGCTGGGCAACGTGTGGGAGTGGACAGCCGATTGGTACAGCGCATTTACACCCGCCGCACAAGGCCCGGCAACTGGAAAAATCCGGGTCTTGCGCGGCGGTTCATGGGGCAACGGTCCGTCTTTCGTGCGCGTCTCGGTACGCAGCGGAAATGAGCCCGACAACCGCAGCAATGTAGTCGGCTTTCGCTGCGCGGGGAATTAGGTGTGGCTGGCTTTCTGATGCCGGTGCAGCGGATCGAAGCGGAATGAGTAACTCGCCAGCCACACATAGTTCGCGAATGCGGCATCGCCCGTATAGACGCCCAGTAAATCGTCCGGAGCGCTTCTGGTGCGATCGCGATACATCGCTTTCGCAATCGTGAACGTGAACACATTACCGTTGCGGTAATACTGGAAGCCCGGCTCGATCGAGAGCGCGAAACCAGGCCTGCGGAAACCAAGGCTGGTGCCGATCAGGTCGTTGGCCGGTACGCCTTCAAAACGCGGCCCGAACGTCAGCGTCAGTCCCTGGACTTTCCTGATCGGCGCCGCAACTCCCGCTTCAAGTAAATACTGATCCGAAATAGAGTTGTATTCGGTCAGCGGCTGGTTCGCCGCGCTGGCGCTGCGCAAAATGCCATTGGTATTTTGCGGCGTAGCCAGATAGCTGCCGTTGAAATAGAGCTGAGCGAAAGGAACGTTCTTGTAAGCGGCCCACTGCATGATGATCCCGTAGCCGCCGCTGCCAGGTTGAATCGAATAATCGTTGACAGTCGGCTTGCCGTTGAGATTGGTGATGACGTCATCGTTTCCGGTCGGTATCTGAAGGCCGAATCCAATCTGGATATTGCCCCGCTTATTCTCCTTCGGATTCCACAACCACCCCGAAAACAGGAACGAAGTGTCGCCGACGCCATCCGATAGCTGAAAAGTATCTGTGTTGTTGGAATGGCGGCTCGCGGTAAGAATCGGCATATTCGCCGTAACGCTGAAGCGCGAAGTCAGCTGGTAAGTCAGGCTTACGTTTTCCAGATTGATCTTGTTCTCAACCTGTGTGCCCAGCTGATTGCGGGTGAGTCCGGCCGCATTGTGCTCTACGGAATCGCCGACATAATGTTCGAAAGAAAACTGGTGACGATACCCGATGCCGAAATCGAATTCGCCGGGCGTCAGATAACCGCCCTCACTTTCAGGCCCGCCGGTTTCACCGTTGGACCTCGCAACCACGCAGCCCTGTGCGCGCGCAATCGGAGCGCCAACCGCCAGCGCGATCATGGCTGCGACGGCAAATTCCACAAGAATCTTCTGAGTTTCTTTCATCACCACTCCCTTGGACCGGATTGCTCCAATCGTAATCGGACCAGCCAAATCGATCAATAGCGCGAATCTACTAGAATCGGGCCCGGCTACTTTTCCAAATGGACAACCACGGCCTGAGGTGCCGGTTCCGCCCGGCTCCCGATAATCCATTGAAGACGCTCGTCCAACTCCGGCCTGTGGATCTCGCCCAGCACACGCGCAAACACCACACCGTCGCTATCCAGAAATGCCGTATCCGGCACCGCCTCGCCTAAATGCAGCCTGGCCAGATCGTCGGAGGTCGCTCCGGTCCAGATGGGGAACGTGATGCCGAACTCTTTCAGGAAGCCCGGTATATTCTTCTTCGTCTTGCTGTCGTCGAGAGACGCGCCAACGAACACGACGCCCCTCGGCCCCCACACCTTTTCCGCCTCCACCATCATCGGCATCTCTTCGCGGCACGGACCGCACCACGTCGCCCAGAGATTGAGCACCACCACCTTGCCGCGCAGGTCCCGCAGATGCGTCTTCTTCCCGTCGGGACTCGTCAGCGTGAGATCCACCGGACCTTCCTTCTTCGCATCCGCGCCCAACGCAAGCGCCAGCGCGGCCACAAACAACACGGAGACCGCACAGAGACCAAAAGCTTTCCTGATGAACATTCCCACGTTTATTGCACATCCGGCCTCTCCGGTCAATGCCGGAAAAACACTAACCGCCGCCTCTCTCCCGGCGATTCCGCAAACACCGCCGGAACTTCGCGCGCCCCCGTCCCGTTATCCTTAGAAGAGATGAGCACCACGGACCGCCCGCCGCAGGGCACTCCACCCGACCGCCGCAGCGCAAGTTGGAACACCGGTCGAGCCAGCCAGGGCAGCCGTGGCAAAAAGCGCCGCGTCGTCCAGGGCTCCGGCTTTGCCCGGTTCCTGATGCACCCGGTCGGCAAGATCCTGCTGGTGATTGTGCTGCTCTGCGTGATCACCGGCGGCGGCGCGTTCATCTACTACTACAACAAGTACGCCAAGGTCATTGACGAACGCCTGAAAGGCGGAGCCTTCACCGCTACTTCGCGCATATACGCCACGCCCGAATCCGTCGACGTTGGCGACGCGTCCACGCCCGGCGATATCGCCACTGCTCTGCGCCGTGCCGGTTACAGCGAGAACAGCAAAAACACCACCGGCTATTACGCCATGAAGCCGGACTCCATCGATATCTTTCCCGGCGTCGAATCCTACTTCCGCCAGGAGCCTGCCGCCATCCGCTTCTCGCACAATCGCATCGACCGCATCGTTTCCCTGCGCGACAATACCGAACGCCCGCGCTACGATCTCGAACCGCAGCTGGTCACCAATCTGCACGACCGCAATCGCGAAAAACAGCGCCTCGTCCGCTATGACGATATCCCGCCCGTACTGCGCGACGCCATCCTTTCCGCCGAGGACAAGCGCTTCTTTTCGCACCCCGGCTTCGACGTCATCGGCATCATTCGTTCCGCCAGAGTCGACCTCGAACACGGCCGCAGCGAGCAGGGCGCCAGCACGCTCACCATGCAGCTCGCGCGCTACATGTTTCTCGATCTATCGAAAACCTGGAAGCGCAAAGCCGCCGAGATCATGATCACGCTGCAGCTGGAACAAAAGCTGACCAAAGAGCAGATCTTCGAGCTCTACTGCAATCAGGTGGATCTGGGCCGCCGCGGCAGCTTCATGATTCGCGGCTTTGGCGAAGCGTCGCAGGCTTATTTCGGCAAGGACATCAAGTCCCTCACCGTGCCCGAAGCCGCCACGCTCGCGGCCATGCTCAAAAGCGCCAGCTACTACAGCCCCTGGCGCTATCCCGACCGCGCAAAGGAACGGCGCAACGCCGTACTCGGTCTCATGCGCGAGAACAAATTCATCGATGACCGCACTTACGCCCTGGCCGTCGAATCGCCGGTCAAAGTGGTCTTCGGCCAGGCCGAATCGAGCGACGCTCCCTACTTTGTCGACCTCGTGAACGACGCTATTGAAAAGCGCTTCCCTGGCACCGATTTCCAGAAGGAATCCGCCCGCATCTACACCACTCTCGATCTCGACCTGCAGCGGTTCGCCAACGAGGCCGTGGCCGCCGGCATGAAGGAGGTCGATGGTATCGCGCGCAAACAGAAGCGCTTCAAAGGCGTGCCCTTCGTGGAGCCCCAATGCGCGCTGATTGCGCTTGATCCGCACACGGGCGAAATCAAGGCGCTGGTCGGCGGACGAAACTACGGCATCAGCCAGCTCAACCACGTCAATGCCGAACGCCCTACAGGTTCCATCTTCAAGCCGTTTGTCTATGCCACCGCGCTGAACACCGCCATCACACCCGGCGCAGCCGTACTGACGCAGTCTTCCATCGTGAGGGACGAGCCCACCACGTGGGATATCGAAGGTCAGCCTCCCTACGAGCCGAGAAACTTCGAAAGAAGTTTTGAAGGCGATATCACCTATCGCTATGCGCTCGCGCACTCCATCAACATCCCCGCCATCAAGGTAGCCGAACTGGTCGGTTTCGATAAGGTGGTCGATCTCGCCCATCGCGCCGGAATCGAAGGGGTGAAGGCGACTCCGTCCATGGCCATCGGCTCTTACGACGCGACTCCGCTCGAAATGGCGGGCGCGTACACCGTTTTCGCCAACAGCGGCGTACACGTCCAGCCGACATTTCTTTCACGTGTCAACGAACCCAACGGCAAACTGATGCTGGATCAGCAGCCTGAGACGAAAGCGGTTCTCGACCCGCGCGTCAACGCGGCCCTTGTCGACATGCTGCAGGAAGTCATGCGCAGCGGCACGGCGGCGGGTGTGCGTGGGCGCGGCTTCACGGCGATCGCAGCGGGCAAGACCGGCACCGACCCCACCAATGGCTGGTTCGCCGGTTTCACGTCGGATCTTCTGTGCATCGTTTGGGTCGGCTTCGACGACAACAGAGAGCTCGAAATCGAAGGAGCAAAATCCGCGCTTCCCGTCTGGACCGAATTCATGAAGCGGGCGATCACCATCAAACAATACTCGAACCCCAGGCCGTTTCCGGCGCCGAGCGGCGTAGTGACCGTAAACATCGATCCGCTTTCCGGCATGCTGGCCACTCCGCAGTGCCCAAAGACCACCGAAGCGGTATATGTCGCCGGTACGGAACCTGTCGCCTACTGCCCGCTGCATGGCGGCAAGGGCACTTCCACTACCGTTTCGGGTTGGGATGTCTCGTCCACCGAAACCATGGTGCCGGCCCAGGGCTATATCACCGGCTCGCAGTCGCGCCGCGCCGCAGCCTCGCCAGATGCATCGGCCAGAAAAAACGCAGCGCCTCAGCCGCCGGCTGCCGCAGCCAACAAGAACCCCACGTCCACCCAGGAGCCGAAGAAAAAAGGCATCTTCGATCGATTCAAAGATATTTTCCGCTAACTATGGTTAGTGCTCTGCCTGTTCCTGTCCGTCGCCTGAGTGCCCACTCGCACTCAATGGAAGAGTCACAGCTCTCCAGGCTGTTGGTTGCGGGTCCGATTCCCGTCTCCCGCTCCATGTTGTAATTGCCAGCTCTACTGGAGCGCAACAGTGGTGCCATTCTGAGTCGCTATTCCGTTCGCGGTCAGCGTGATCGGCACCGCAGAACCCACAGGCGCGTTATCTGGTATCTCGACATTGATCTGCTGAAGTCCGGAAGTTTCGCCGGGCGCCTCGCCGGCATAGAGGACGGCGGCAGGGACACCTCCGACTACCGCCGTTACCGCAGCGGCAACTCTTCGAAGCCCATCCGTACCTGGGGGGTTAAATACTCCGAATCCCGTACCGAAAACAGAAACAAATGCTCCGCGACTGGCCGGATTTCCAATTGCGTTCACCGTGCCATCCGAGTTTGTGATGCTGGCCTGTCCTCCTCCTGTCTGCGTCTGCGTAAACAACGCCGGAGCGACCTGATTCAGGACGGTGGTAACACTGGCCAATGGAACGCCGGCACAGGTTGCCTGAATCTGGGCATTCGTACCGCTTAAGGAAGCGGGCACAACGAAATTGATCTGCGTGGAGCCTGCATACAGAATCGCCGCGGAGTTGCCATTCACGGCGACAAGAGGCGCCTGCCCACAACTTAGCGTCGGCGCGAAAAGCGTCAGAATGTCGTTCGGGGTCGTCGCGCCAAGCGTGAGCGAAGCGGCACTCGTGACATCGGTTCCTCCCGGCACGCCGGAGCCCACGGTAAACAGCACCGGTATGCTGATCGGACCGTTTGCGGCCGCGGCCGCAGTCACCTGAACACTTCCCTGATAAGCGCCGGCAGAAAGACCTGCATCGACGCCCGTAATGCGCAAAGTGGCCGGAGTGCTGCTCCCGGATGTTGTCAACTGCAGCCATGGCGAGTCACTGGAGGCCGAGAAGGAAACACCGGGCGACGTGGACGTCAACTGAACATTTCGGAGTGTTGACAGCGTGAAGTCATCAAGGGCCACAGTGACGGGCGTTGCTGTCAGTAATGACTGGGCAATTACATTCACGGTGGCCGACGCACCTTTAAGTACGCCTGCCAAATCCTGTATTTGCACGGTTTGCGAGCCGAGAGTCTTGAACGTGCAAGTGAATGAACCCTTGCCGCCGGTGACCGGACCGCCCGAGCATACCGTCGCCGGATCGCTCGAGGTGACCTGAATTGTTCCTATATATGCGGTTGCGCTGTTGCCATAAAGATCGAACGCAGAAATGGAACCTGTGGCAGGGCTTCCGGACACCACCATTGGTGCAATTGTTGGCTGGAGCGAAGCCGCCGCTCCGGCAACGACGTTAGTGGTCGTATAACCTATAAAACCCGTCGAGTCCTTTGCCTGGACAGTCTGCGAGCCTGCTGTTTTGAAAGTGCAGGTGAAGGAACCCTGTCCGTTGGTAATCTGAGCGCCGGAACAGACCGCGTTCGGATCAGTGGACGTGATCTGTGCAGTTGAATTGTAGGTGGGAACGTTGTTACCGTATGCGTCCATCGCATACAGAGTACCGGTCACTGTGGCGCCAGCCGTCGCCTGACCAGGCACAGACACTTGATACGTGGCAGCGGGCGCACCCGTGATTACATGAAGAGTTGCGGTAACGACGCCAGAGAAGTTCACTGCGGTTTGTACAAAAGTACCGGGGACGGCGGAACGCACATTGGCACTCACATAGCAGGAAGCACCCGGCGCAAGCGTGCCGCCGGATCCCACCACGTTTGAAAGCACGCTGGCTCCTGGGCAATTCGAGCCAACAAGGTTGACCGCCATCAGGCTGGTGGGGAAGAAAGACGTGGCGTCCGCGACTTGTGGGGTGGAGCTCTGGTTTGAAACCGACATCGTGAAAACCGAAGGCTCGCCGACGTATACGGTGGTGGGAGAGAAAGAGAGACCCAGCGAGAGACCCTGGCCAGCCACGCAAAAGGGGAATGTCAGCACGCAGAGCGTGCCGGCCAGGCGGCAGCAGAAGTTTTGAGTCATCAAATTGCCCGAGATTTATACTACCTCACTCACCAGTCCAGGGGCGAAACTTCTGGCAAATATGCATAAATCTGTTCTTTATTAGCAGACACACGACCGCGTGTACGATTCGGTAAACGTTCCGCACACAACGACTCCGGTTGGCGGACTGTACCGCCGCGCGGGGCGTCATACGCGAGCAGAATCGAGCCAAAACGCAAACCGTCCGCGTCTCGTTGGCACTAATTACGACTAAGCCGCGAGCCGCAGTTTGAGTGGCGTTCCAGCTTTGGATTCGCTTTTCGTTAAAACGGCGGTAATGGTCTGCGGGCGCCTGCGTGCCGGGTAATTGCCGCGGCTGATGTTTTGATCGGTGACCGCAGCTTTCACCCATGACTGCATTCAGAGAGCCTATGCTAAACGATCCGCGCTTTCGCAACTATGCCGTCCGTACTTTCGGGGATCAGTTAAGCCCTGGTCAAAATTGTTCGATCGGTATCCCGATCGGGCGCGGGAGCGGAAACGGCGGCACCGGGAACGTGTCGAAGGTGGTGATGCCAAGCGTGGCAAGCATGGTGTCTGGCGGGGTTGGCAATTGGACGGTAGCCCGCTGTCCTTCCCGCGTCGCCGTGATCGACCCGGGACCACCGCTCGGGACCGTGTTTACTTTGTATAAGGTGACGACATACTCCTGCACGTTGGCAGTGTTTTCGGTAACGCCGGCGGCGGCCAGCAGGCCGCTGGTGCCGTAAATGTTGCGACTGAATTTGACCACCCCGGCGTAGTCGGCAACCTGATCGCCTGCGCGTTTTGGTTCGCCGAGACCGGGCGAGATCGTAACCGGGTTCGCTTCCAGTGTGACCGGAATACAGAAGTTCAGGTCGAAATAGGTACTGGAGGCGGCGTAGGCGGTCATGACGCCTCCCGACGGCTCGCCTTCCGCATTCTGGCTTTCCGCAATCGTAACCGATGTGACAATCTCCAGTCCAGGCCCGGAAGGCGCGACGGGATTCGCAGTCGGAATCCCATTCGAAACTCCGAAGATATAGACGCCGCTTCCATCCGAAAACACCGCGCGCGTACCGTCGAAGTCGCACGTAACGGCGGGGGCGCCTGGATACCCGGCAGCGTTGCTGAAGAACGTCGCCCCCGCATTTTGCAGGCTCGAAAGATTGTTATTGTTATTGTTGCTGATAATGCTCGCCACCTGGAAAGCGTTGTGATAAACGGACGTCCCGCACACCACCGCGTACTCACCGAAGACTGAGACGTCGGTCAGTGTGTCCAGGCCGGTTTCATAGACCACCGGAGAACCCAGATTGCCAATTTCGATCAGAGCCACTCTCCTCCCACCGGCCTCGCCGGCCAGCACGTACCCGCCGTAGAACGCGATCGCGCCCACGCCGTTGAAAGAGAGGCTCGCACTGCCGATCGACTTCGGCGTCGCCGGCGTGGAGATGTCATAGATAGTGACGGAAGATCCGTATCCGGAGGGTTTAGTGGAACTGCCAACGGCAGCCATCGTCCCCGCACAATCGACCACGCAGCCGCTGCCCGAAAAAGGCAACTGCACCTGAACGACGCCAGGCGTTGCAGCCGAAGCATTGGAAAAGTCGATAACCCAGAAATAGTTTGGCTCGTACTCGCCCGCGCTTACGCTGCTGCCGACCACCACGACGATCTTCTCTGTCATGTCCTGTCCTTTCATGACGCGCGCGCCATTGCTGGACAGCGGCGATGCAATAACCTGATCCCTTATATCACAAATGCGTCCGGAGGATTGTGAACAACCCGTGAGCGAACCCGAAGTCCCGAATGTGTTCCGAATGTGTTCCAATAGATACATTGGGAGGCCGCCTCTATGGTTTCCGTCAAGACGCCATCTCTTCTTCTTTTCCTGGTCGCCAGTCTGGCCACTGCGCAGACACCTGCGCCTCAGCCGGTATTCGCACCCATGTCTCCCGAAGACCGCGGCGACCTGTTCATGGCCCGCAAAATGTTCCGCGAAGCCATCGCCGTTTACAAAACAGGTCCGCAGAACTCGCCCGTGATCTGGAACAAGATCGGCATCGCGTGGCACAACCTCGGAGAGTTTTCGCTCGCCCGCACCAACTACGAGCACGCGCTGAAGGTCGACAAGACCTACGCCGAAGCCATCAACAATATCGGCACGGTCTACTACGCGGAGAAGAAATATCGCCCTGCGATCAATCGTTACAAACGGGCCCTCGCCCTTGCACCTCAAAAGGCATCGTTCTGGAGCAATCTCGGCACCGCTTACTTTGCGGAGGGCAAACGTCCTCTGATGATGGAGGCCTATGAAAAGGCCATCTCGCTCGATCCCGATATCTTCGAGCACCGCGGCATCGCGGGTACTGAAATGCAGGAACGCACGGTAGCCGATCGCGCCCGCATGCATTTTGAATTGGCATGCCTGTATGCAAAAATCGGTAAAGACGACCTGGCATTGCAGTACCTCCGCCATTCGTTTGAAGAAGGTTTCAAGGACAAGGACAAAGTGCGAAAATCTCCGGAATTTGCCGGGATGCTGGAAAACCCCGAGTTTATTGCGGTCATGGCGCTGGAGCCGCGTGTTCTCTAGCCGTCTGAAGATTCTTCTCTTCCTGGCCGCCATATCGACAGCGTGCAGCCATCGGGAATCCGGCCCCCCACCGAAGTACGCCTTCCTCGGTTTTGAGAATCTATCGGGCGATGCGTCGCTCGACTGGGCAGCCCGCGGCGCCGGCGAGTACCTCTCGGAATCGCTCCATGCTGCCATGAGCGGCCCGGTCCTGAGTTCCGACGCCATCGTGCGTGCCGGCCAGCCGCTCGGCGCTCACCCAGCGAGTGTGCCCGGCACATCTGCCGCCCGCGACAGCGCCATTGTAGCCGGCGCCGGCCGGATCGTCGGCGGGTATCTGGAGCGCGTCTCAGGCGGCGTGCGAATTACCGCATCGGAAGAGGACGCCGTCTCCCACCAAACCATCCGCACGCTTTCGGCTACCGCGCCCTCCGCGTTTGCGGCGTTGGGCCTTCTGGCTCATGACTTCTCCCCCCAGGCTGGCCCTGCCGAAACCAGCAACGCCGAGGCATTCCATTTGTATTCGAAAGCCCTGGATGCTCCTGCGGCCGATGCCGTCGCCCTGCTCGGACAAGCCGTGCAGGTCGATCCCGATTTCGGCCGCGCCTGGGTACTCCTCGCCCGCACCTACGTAGCGTTGGGCGACCGCGCTCACGCGCTCGATCTCATCGCCCAGGCTCGTGCGCACAAAATCTCCGCCCTCGACCAGGCCTGGCTGAATTTCGATAGCGCGGCTCTTGGCGCCGATCCCGCCGCCAGCCTCGCCGCTATGACTCAGGTCGCGAAACTCGACGCCACCGATGGCGTTCTCGCCCGTGCCCTGGCCGAAGCGGACACCGCCGCGGGCCATTTCGCCGAGGCTGCTGACGTCTGGAAGCGCCTGACGAAAGAATCGCCAGGCGACGTCAACGCCTGGAATCAACTGGGTTATACCTTGTCCTGGAGCGGCGATTACGCCGGGGCTCTCGCCGCGGTCGCCGAATACGGCCGCCTCCGGCCCGCCGACGCGAATCCTCTCGATTCGCGCGGAGACATCCAGTACTGGTTCGGAAAATATTCCGACGCCGCCGGCAGTTATCTGGCAGCCAACGCGAAGACGCCCGGTTTTCTAAGCGGAGGCGAGCTTTACAAAGCAGCCTGGGCGAAGTACCTCGCCGGCGACAAGACCGGCGGCGACGCCTTACTCGCACAATTCCGCGAAATTCGGGAAAAAGCGAAAGATCCCTCCATCGACCTTTTCTCCGCCTCCTGGCTCTATCGAACTGGCCGCGCACAAGAGGCCGTCGCTTTGCTGCGCAAGACCACGATCCAGGACGCGCCGGTAATACCTGCCATCGTTCGCGCGGAAATTGCCGCCCAACTCGCCATCTGGGATCTCCTGGCTGGCGACCGTGCCAGCGCAGCCAAAGATGTCGCCATCGGCGGGGCAACTGGCCTGACGTCGAACGACCTTCTGGTCCGGTTTGCAGCCCTGCCCTCGGCTTCCACCGCGGAGTGGGAATCGCGGGCCGCCCATATTGCGCCGCAACTGGCCGCTTTACGCAATCCCGCCCTCGGCTATGCCCTCATTCTGGATGGCAAGAAGCAGGCAGCCGTACCGGTCTGGGAAGAGATCGTGAAGCAATCGACCGCCACCGATTTTCTCGCGCGCGCCATCCTGACACGCCTGAAGGGAGCTCCGTTAGACCACGCCGCACCTCCCGACCCCGCCAATCCCAACCCTTTCCTCGCCATCCCCGACAAGCTCTGACCCCGCGCGATGGTGCGCAACCGTGCTCCCCTGTACGTTGGCCCCGCACGTGTAGCTAATACTGGCCAGGAGGCAGAAAAAGCCCATGTCCAACACCGCCGTTTACGGCATATACAAGAATCGTTCCGGCATCGAAGAGGCCGTGGATGCATTGCAACGGGGCGGCTTTCGCAACACCGATGTGTCCGTCCTGTTTCCGGAAAATCGGGGTTCCAAAGACTTCGCCATCGATAAAGGCACCAAGGCGCCGGAAGGCGCAGTCACCGGAGGCGGTTCCGGCGCCGTCATCGGCGGAGCGCTCGGCTGGCTGGCAGGCATGGGCCTGCTGATCATTCCAGGCCTTGGACCCTTTCTGGCAGCCGGACCGCTGGTAGCATTACTCGCCGGCGTCGGCGTCGGAGGTGCGGTAGGCAGCATCGCAGGCGCGCTCGTCGGGTTAGGCATTCCCGAATACGAAGCGAAGCGCTATGAGGGCCGCATCAAAAGTGGAGGCATTCTTCTCTCCGTCCATTGCGACAGTTCGGAGTGGGTCAAGCGTGCCGAAGAGCTTCTCAAAAACACGGGAGCGGACGACATAGCTTCTTCGGGCGAGGCCCCCGCCGATTTTCTCGTCACCGATAAGCCCGCCCCGCGCCCCGGTACCTACAGCTAAGAGTCACCGAAAGGAAATCCATGACAAGCGTAGACTCGAAAAAGAAGGCAGTCGCCGATACGCTGGAAGCTGCCGCGGATGCCGTTCGTTCGGCAGCGGACGACGGCGTTCACACCATCAACGATCTCGCGAATGCAGCGAGCGGGAAGCTCAATCGCGACATGTTCCATGGCTTGCGTAAGAAGGTGAACCGCAACCCTCTTCGCAGCCTCGCGGTAGCCGCGGCCGTTGGCCTCGTGGCCGGTGTTTCATTGAAGGCTACTCGCTAAACGTAGCCCACCCGCTAACGCGGTTCCTCGTGTCGGCCCGCGTTCTTCAATGCGGGCCGCGCCCGTTTCACCGGCACGGGAGCGCTGGCTGCCGCCTCTTCCATTTCGCGCGCCCGCAAAGCCTGGCAGTGCGGGCAGTATCCCCCCACCTCCGTCCGCGCCAGAACAATCTGAAATCCAAAGTGAGTTTCAATCTGCCGCCGCAACCTCTGAAGCGGCTCGCCGAAAAACTCTTCCACCTTGCCGCAGCTCAGACAAATCACATGAGCATGCTCCTGTTTGCGCCGCGTCTCATAGTAATGCTGTTCGCCGGCCTGATGCATGAGATCCAGTTCATCCACCAGTCCGCCTTCTTTCAGTAATTTCAGCGTGCGGTAAACCGTCACCCGATTCAGCTTCGGGTCTTTGTCCCGCGCCATCTGATAGAGGCTCTCCGCGTCCAGATGCTGCCCCGTCTTATCGATCAGATCGAGCAAAATCTGCCGCTGGCGGGTGAGCCGCAAACCGGCCGACGCGGAAACCTCCGATACGGCAACACGCTTGGATGTTTTCGCCATTCTGCACTCTCAGTGTAACGTTTTCCCCGCCTCAAAGCTGCGTTGGCCCTGAGAAGAACTCTTTTTGCCACGATACAGCATTCGCGCGAAGAAAAGGCCCATTCCGGCGTAGAAAATGAGATCTCCGATTGCCCCGAGCCAGACAGTACGTCTCTCACTAGTCCACCCGCCCATACGCTTGAATGTAAATGGTAAACCGAGAGCGAAATCGCAGTCAGTGCAGAAGTACCAGGAATGAATGAAAGTGACGACGAGAAGTATCAGGCACGCTAACGCAAGCCCGATCACTATGCAGCCCAGCCTTGAATGATGCACTGCCCCTCAGTCTGACAGTTCCGTGTTTTGGCACACCAATTGCTCCTCCCTACAGCGGAGGCAGTACAAAAATGCAAATTTCCAAGTCGATATTGACGTTATCGGGCATCACGATAATGGCCCTGGCTTTTTCCACCACCAGCCTGATTGCGGCGGACAAAAAGTCGTCCCACACGGACCCCTACGTCGCCGGGCCGGCCGACGAAAGCGCCATCGTCAAAGAGGTCCGGCATAATCTGCTGATGCTACCTTATTACGGCGTGTTCGACGATCTTGGCTTCAACGTCGATGGCAGCACCGTCACCCTCACCGGCCAGGTGAACGACCCCACACTGAAGAACGACGCCGGCAATGCCGTCAAGAAAATCAAAGACGTCGCCAGCGTCGTCAACAATATCGAAGTTCTTCCGCTCTCGCCCGCCGATAACGCCATCCGGCTCGCCGCCTACCGCGCCATTTACAATGATCCGACCCTCTCGGTGCGCTATGCCTACCGCGCCACACCGCCCATACACATCATCGTGAAAAATGGCCACATCCGTCTCGAAGGCGTCGTCTCCAGTCAGATGGATAAGGACGTCATCGGCGTGCGCACCAACGGAGTTCCCGGCGCTTTCGCCGTTGAGAACGATCTGCAGGTCGCCAAATAGCCGTCTACTGCGTCGGCGCAATATATCCGTTTCTCCAGTACGCGGAATAGAGCGTCACGTCGCCAGGCTGCGCAACCTGCACCACAATCCTGCGAAATTTGCCGTCCCTCTGGGGGTTGAGCGGCGTGTAGCCGATCACATATTGGTTATGCAGCTCAACCCCTATTTTCTCCGCTATGTCCGGAAGCTCCGCCAGGCTCTCCACAATGAAATGGCGTCCGCCGGTGGGTTCGCTGAGCTCGTTCAGCAGCTTCGGGCCCGCCGATTCCTCCGGCGTCCGGTTGCGCGTTCTGCCTTTTTCGTAGATCCCGATGGCATAAAGCTGCGCGTCCGATTCTTCCAGCAGGCCCTTCACCTCTCCCTGTGTGTAACGGCTTCTGTTATCGCCGCCATCCGTGATGAGCAGGATCGCCTTGCGCGCATTGTGCGCCTTTTTCAACGTCTCCAACGCAAGATACACACTATCGAGCAGCGCCGTCTTCCCCCTGGGACGCGCGTTCAGCAGCTTGTTCTGGATCTCGCTCAGATCGCGGGTGAGCGGCACGGTCAGCTGCGGCCTGTCGCTGAACTCCACCAGAAACGCCTCGTCGTCCCGGTTAGCCGTCTTGAGAAACTCGGCCACCGCCATTCGCGAGCGCTCCAGCTTCGGCCCCATGCTCCCGCTCGTGTCGAAAACGATGCCAAGCGAAATAGGTGCATCGTCGCAACCAAACGACACGATTTTCTGCCTCACCTTGTCTTCATAAACCTCGAAGCTATCCTGATTGAGCCCGCCGACAAATCGATTGAGCGGATCGGTGACACTCACCGGCACCAGCACGATATTAGTGTCGGCGCGTATATCCGCTTTGGGCAGCAGAGCGTTCGTGGTGAGCGAAACCGTCTTCACCCGCGGCATGATCTGGGCATCGCCACTCAGGCCGGCGCCGTCGTCTCCGGCAAACCCGCCGGCAGGCAATATGAAGGCAAGAAACAGTAAACACGAAAACCGCATCGCGTGCCCCTATTCTGGAAAAAATGAGAAACAGCTAGCTTACCCCCAGGCCCGTCGGATTGCAACTGGCCGCAAAAATCCCCACCAGGTACGATAATTGAATAGACACTGGTATCCCGCGTGCCAGCTGGTTCTGATACCTGGCCCTAATAGTCCGATGGAGATAAACCGCCTGATGAAACGACGAATTCCACTGCTCCTGACTGCAATCGTGCTGACCACCAGCGCTATCCATGCAGCCGATTCAGCCGCCACCGTCCTGCGCGCCACGCTCGATAACGGCCTGCGCGTCGTCATCGTCCGCGACCCTCTCGCGCCCGTCGCTACAATCTACGAAAACTATCTGGCGGGCGGCCAGGACACTCCCGCCGGCTTTCCCGGCACCGCCCACGCGCAGGAACACATGGCCTTCCGCGGCTGCAAAGGGCTCACCGGAGACCAGATCGCCGCCATCTACGCGCAGCTCGGAGGCAGTTCCAACGCCGACACCCAGCAGAACATCACTCAATACTTCGTCACCGTTCCCGCCCAGGATCTCGACGTCGCCCTGCGCCTCGATTCTTCCTGCATGCAGGACATCGAAGACTCCCAGGAACAATGGGCCGCAGAGCGCGGCGCCATCGAGCAGGAAGTTTCGCGCGATCTCTCCAACCCCACCTACAAATTCATCACGCACCTCAACGAAGATCTCTTCTCCGGCACCGCCTACGCGCACGACGCCCTCGGCACCCGGCCCTCCTTCGAAGCCACCACCGGCGCCATGCTCCGAAAATTTTACGACGATTGGTATGCGCCCAATAACGCCATCCTCGTCGTCACCGGCGATGTCGATCCCCCAACCGTGCTCGCGCGCGTCAAACAACTCTATGGCCCCATCAAAAGTCATCCGGTGCCCACCCACGCCCCCATCAATTTGCCCCCGGTGAAAGCGGAAACCTTCACGCTCGATAGCAATCTTCCCTACGTCCTGGTCTTCGTCGCGTTTCGTATGCCCGGCACGTCGAGTCCCGATTTCGCCGCAGCCCGCATTCTGAGCGATGTCGTCGCCAGCCAGCGCGCCGAGCTTTACGATCTGGTCCCGCAGGGCAAAGCTCTCGGAACCGAATTCGGCCTCGCGGAAACTTATCCCAAAGCCAGCGTCGGCTACGCACTCGCGGCCATACCGGCTGGCGGAGACCCCGCGCCCATCACTGCTGCCGTGCGCAAAATCCTGGCCGGGTACGCCGATAAAGGCGTTCCGCCGGCACTCGTCGAAGCGGCAAAGAAATCCGAGGTCGCCAATAATACTTTCGAGCAGAACTCCATCCCCGGCCTCGCCGAAAGCTGGTCGGAAGCGGTAGCGGGCGAAGGCCGCACCTCTCCTTCCGAAATCGTCGACGCCATGAACAAGGTCACCATCGCCGACGTGAATCGCGCCGCGAAAAAATACCTGACCGTCGACACTTCCATCGTCGCGATCCTGAAGCCCTCCGCCAGCGGCGAGCCCGTCGCAGGTTCGGGCTTTGGCGGAGCCGAAGTCACCACCGCCGCACCCACCAAACCAGTCGAGTTGCCCGATTGGGCGGAGGCTTCCGTGAAGTCGCTGAAAGTTCCGCCGCCACCGCCAGCGGCGTCCGATATCGTGCTTCCCAACGGCCTGCGCCTGATCGTGCGCACGGAAAAGGCCAGCCCCACCGTCACCATCGTCGGCTCCGTGAAGCACGAAGAAGACCTGCAAACTCCCGCCGGCAAGGAAGGCGCTGAAGGAGTGCTCGAAGAACTATTCTCTTACGGCACCGAAACTCTGGATCGTCTCGCCTTCCAGAAAGCGCTCGACGATATCGCGGCCGATGAAAGCGCCGGTTCCGGCTTCAGCATCAAAATTCTCAAACAGTATTTATCCCGCGGCGTCGAACTGCTGGCGGATAACGAACTGCATCCCGCGCTTCCCGCCCAGGCGTTTCCCACGGTGCGCGATCAGGCTGCGGAACTCACCGCGGGCAATATTGCCAGCCCCGGTTATCGCACGGAGCGCGCGCTACAGACCGCGCTGGTTCCCAAAGGCGACCCCTCCCTGCGCGAAGCCACTCCGAAGTCCATATCGGCCCTGACCCTCGCCGACGTCAAAGACTACTACGCGAAAGTTTTCCGTCCCGACATGACCACCGTCGCCGTCATCGGCGACGTCACTCCCGAAGAAGTCCGCCCTGTGATCGAAAAATATTTCGGGGCGTGGAAAGCGGCCGGCCCGAAGCCGCAGGTGACACTACCGGCCGTCGCGCCGAACGGTCCTTCTGTGGTCAATGTTCCGGATTCCGCGCAGGTACAGGATTCCGTCGATCTCGCCGAAGAACTTCCCATCAACCGTTTCTCGCCCGATTACTATGCGCTGCAACTGGGCGACCACGTGTTAGGCGGCGGGTTCTACGCCACGCGTCTTTACCGCGACGTGCGTCAGAAAGCCGGCTACGTTTACAACATCGATAACTCACTGCGTGCTTCCGAAACACGCGCGGTCTATTCGGTGACCTACGGTTGCGATCCGGAAAATGTCTCGAAGGCCAGGCTCCTCGTCGAACAGGAACTCGCCGCCATGCGCACCACCAACGTGAGCGACGCGGAATTGCAGCAGGCCAAGGCCTTGCTGCTGCGTCAGACAACGCTCAGCGAATCGAGCGAGGAAACCGTGGCCCGCGGTCTGGTCGCAAGAGCTCTTATAGGCCTGCCGCTCGACGAGCCACAGCGTGCGGCCGAGCGTTATTACGCGCTCACAGCCGACGAGATCAAAGCTGCCTTCGCCAAATGGATCAAACCAGAGTCGCTGGTTCAGGTCGTCCGGGGGCCAGCTCCGAAATAGAGGGCGCTGGTATCCCGACCCGCGCTGGTATCCTGATAGGGATGAATTTACCAGCGCCACCTCGTGTCCGCGAAAGTGCACCACCCTCCCACTGACCGTCTGAAATGACTCATCGCAAAGCACTGATCATAGGCGCTGGACCTGCCGGTCTCACTGCGGCCTTCGAATTGATTAAACGCACCGATATTCAGCCCATCGTGCTCGAAAAAAGCGACGATATGGGCGGTATTTCCCGTACTGTGCGTTACAAAGGCAACCGCATCGATATCGGCGGCCATCGTTTTTTTTCCAAATCCGACCGCGTCATGAAGTGGTGGATGGAGGTCATGCCGGTTGAAGCTCCCGAGGGAGCTAAGCCCGCCGACGCCGCTCAATCCCACACCATCACCTACCAACGTCAGACGCGCGATGTTCCCGTTTCGCCTTCAGCCCCCGCGGCCGCCGACGATGACCGCGTGATGCTCATTCGCAAACGCAAGTCGCGCATCTATTTTCTGCGCCAGTTCTTCGATTACCCCATTCGCCTCAGCGCGGACACGCTGAAGAAACTGGGCCTCATGCGCACCGTGAAGATCGGCCTTAGCTATACGCAGAGTTCCATCAGCCAGGTGAAGCCGGAGCGCACGCTCGAACAATTTCTGATCAATCGCTTCGGCCGTGAGTTATACCTGACGTTCTTCAAATCCTACACGGAAAAAGTCTGGGGCGTTCCCTGCGATCAGATCAGCGCCGAATGGGGCGCGCAGCGCATCAAAGGCCTTTCCGTGATCACCGCGATCCGGCACTTTCTGAAAAGCGCGATGGCGAAGAAAGTATCCGACAGCGATATTTCGCAAAAGGACACCGAGACTTCGCTGATCGAGAAGTTCATGTATCCGAAGCTGGGACCCGGGCAGCTCTGGGAATACGTCGCCGAAGACGTCAAAAGCAAGGGCGGAGTCATACGCACCGGTTGTAACGTCGTTCGCCTGCTCACCGAAGGTTCGCGAGTCGTTGCGGCCGAAATAGAGGACGCAGCCTCGGGCACTCGCGAGACCATCGCGGCGGATTATTTCTTCTCCACCATGCCCATCAAGGAACTCATGCGCGCGCTCGATGCGCCGGTGCCCGCCAACGTTCTCGAAGTCAGCGACGGCCTCATCTACCGCGACTTCATCACCGTCGGCCTGCTGCTGACCAAACTGAAGATCAGCGAGGATACACCCGGCGGCAAGCGTCTGCTCTCCGATAACTGGATCTACATCCAGGAGCCCGATGTGCAGGTGGGCCGCATGCAGATCTTCAACAACTGGAGCCCTTACCTGGTGGCAGACCCGACTAAGGTCTGGATCGGCCTCGAGTACTTCTGCTACGACACCGATCCCATCTGGAGCCTCCCGGACGCCGAAATGGTCGAGCTGGCCAAGCGCGAAATCGCGAAAATCGGCATCATCGAAACCGGCGATGTTCTCGACGCCTGCGTGATCCGCGTGCCCAAAACCTACCCCGCCTACTTCGGCGCCTACGAGCGCTTCGAAGAGATTAAGACTTACATCAACACTTTCGAAAATCTGTTCCTGATTGGACGCAACGGCATGCACAAGTACAATAACCAGGATCATTCCATGCTGACGGCCATGACAGCGGTCGATAACATCATCGAAGGCCGCGTCGACAAAACCAATCTCTGGGATCTCAACACCGAGATGGAATACCACGAGAGTAAAGACGGTAAGTGATGCGGCTGCTGCGATTGCAGGGCGCCGCCGCGGTAGTAGCCTTGTCGGCCCTCTTCCTGCTGCTGTGCCTGCTCGTTCAGCATTCCACCGGAGCCTGGAATGCAGCCTTTACCGCGTACCCCGACGAGCCGTCCCATTTCATCAGTTCCGTGATGATTCACGACTATTTTGTCTCCGGGATGACGACGTCGCCCATGAGCTTCGCTCGCAACTATTACAATCACTACCCCTTTTTCGCCGTTGGCTACTGGCCTCCCTTTTACTACCTCGTCACCGCGCTGAGCTTTCTGATTCTGGGCGTCGGCCGGGCTCAGGCTCTGTTCGTATCGGCGCTCGCAGCCGCCGGTTCCGCCTCCCTGCTTGTCATCCTGCTGCGCAAACGATGCGGACTGGTCGTCGCTGCCTGCTCAGGTTTCATGTTCCTCAGCCTCCCCGAGGTACAGCATTGGTTCACCGCCGTCATGACCGATGAGATGGTCGTATTTTTCTGTCTCGCCGCCGGCGTGCGGCTGCTCATCTACCTCGACCGCCCCACTTCGTTCAACGCCATTTTTTGCGGTGTTTGCTGTGCCTGCGCCGTGCTGACCAAGTACAGCGGCGCCTATATCTGTGTAGTGCCCGTCGCCGCCTGCATTCTTCTCCGCCGATTCGACGTCATGAAGAAGCCCAGCTTCGCGGTCCTCTACGCAACGTTCGCGCTTGTAGCGGGCCCGTGGATTCTGGCCACCATGAAAGGCATCGCAGTCGGCCTGCCTGCCGTTCAGAATGATCCGATCGCCAGCCGCGTCGCATCGTCGCTGCGTTTTACCCTCGGCGTTTTTCCACTGCCGCTGATGATCTTCGTGCTGCTCGGCATCGTTCTGTTGCTCGTCTTTCCCGCAGCTCAACCGGCAACGTCGCGAGCGGATCTGGTTATCCTCGCGCTGCTCTGCCTCGGCAGTTTTTCGCTCCTGATCGTGTCGCCGGTTGAACCGGAGCCTCGCTATTTCCTGGGAGTGGCGGCCGCTCTGCTGGCCCTTTCTCTCGGGGGCTGGGCCGCCGCGACGAATCGAACCCATAGTGAACCCATCCTCTCCGCGCTCGCGGTCGTGCTCACCATCGCCTTCATGGCTACTCACCTCGGCGTTTACCCGCGGCCCGCGGATTCCCCGATCTCGTCGATGGTAAGAGCGGTGACCGCCAATCCCGCCTGGGCCGGCAAACGAATCGTCGTGGCGTCAGACCTCGAAGGTCCCATGATTGCCGAATTTGCCATTCAGGACCACGCGCGCCCCGGCTACGTGCTGCTCCGCCCCAGCAAGCTTTTTTCCGACGAAGACTGGTTCGGCAAGCACTACGTATCCCGCTACGACTCGGTTCAGAAACTCGCCGCATCGTTTTCGGGAACGAACCCGGCGGATCTGATCGTCTGGCACTCGCGTCCATCCTTCGCCCTGAAAACACATGAGCGCCTGATGGACCAGATGCTCAGCGGCGGTTCGCTTTCGTGGCGCAAATCGCTCTCGCTGCCCGCTTCCGGCGGCGACGGATCCACCTGGTGCGTCTACGAATTCGTACCCGGCCAGGCCTATTAGACAGAACCTCCGCGCCGGGCTACGAAGTAACAGCCCACGCCCGCCAGTACGATCAGACAGCCCAGTTGTAGCGCATTCATCGGCCCCACTGGCTCCGCATTGTTGCGGACAACAGCCAGAATCAGCAGCGCCAGCGGCGGCAGACCGATAGCAACGGCTCCGCTCAATCCGCCTGGCACGCGATACGGCCGCTCCAGTTGCGGTTCGCGGAGCCGCAATGCCACAAGCGCCGCGAATTCCAGCAAAATGCTCAGCCCGGTCAGCAATACATCGAGCATCACGAGTTTGGAAAAATTCAAACCGAGGCACAATGCCCATGCCGTCGCGCAAACCAGAATCGAAACCCACGGTGCATTGGTTCGGCGCGTCCGCCTCACCAAACCGCGCGGCAGAAATCCGTCGTCCGCCATCACTGCGGGCAAACGCGAGTAGACCAGCGTGAGCGCGTTCAGAGTTCCCAGCGAGCCCAGCATACCTGCGACAATCAACGCCACAAACATCCCTTCGCGCGCCAAACCGCCCGGCATGATCGCACGCGCCACGTCGGGCCAGCCACCCGTTGTCCAGCGATTGGGATCCAGCCCGGTCATCGCCACAGCGCCGATAGGCAGAACATAAGTCAGCGCGACAAGAACCACGCCGATGGCCATCGCCCACGGATATGTCCACTGCGGCCGGTCCACCTCTCCCGCGATAGTCGTCGAATTGTCCCAGCCCATGTAATTCCACATCGCCACCAGCAAGCCCGCCAGAATATCCACGTGTCGCAAAGGCACGCCAGGTGGACCAGCCGAAACACCTGTGTGACTGACCGCGTAAACCGTGAGCACAACGAACGGGGCCAGCAGCAACACGGTCGTCGCCAGCGAACTTCGCCCCACCGCGCACGCGCCCAGCATATTCCACACCGCGCACGCCGCAATCATCACGACACCAATCAGAATGCCGCGGTGCCCCGCCACCAGTGCCGGTGCGAAGCGGCTCAGGTAACTGACGAACAGCGTTGGATAAATCGCCATGTCGAAGATGCTGCCGGTCAGCGACAGCCAGCCTTCCTGAAAGCCCCAGAACCGGCCCATGCCGCGCGTGACCCAGCGATAGTAGCCTCCATCTTCCGGAATCGCGCTCGATAGTTCGCTCACCATCAGCGCCGTCGGCAGACTCCAGATCAAAGGAGTGATCAGCAGAATCAGAATCGCCCCGAGGTAGCCGGATGATCCAACGATGTCTTCCAGACCGAACGGACCACCGGCCACGATCAGATAGACCGCGCCCACCAAAGGCCAGAGCGTGACCTTGCCCTTCATCGCTGACATTTGGGACAATAATGCGTCCCGCGCTGACCCACCAGTATTCGTTTGATAGCCGCGCCGCAATTCACGCAGGGTTCGCCGGTACGCTGATAGACCCGGTGCGCCGCCTGAAAACTTCCCCGATGCCCTTCCGCATCCACGTAATTGGAAATCGACGACCCCCGGCTCTCAATCGCTTCCGTCAGCACTTCGCGCATGGCAAGATAAATTCGCTCCACGCGATCGGCGCCCAACGACGACGCCAGTCGCTTCGGATGAACGCCCGCGCGAAACAGCGCCTCATCGGCATAGATATTGCCGACGCCGCGCACCACAGCTTGATTCAGCAACACGGCTTTCACCGGCGATTTACGCAGCTTCAGACGGCGCGAAAATTCTTCGAGCGTAACCTCCAGCGGTTCCGGCCCCAGCGCAGCCACGCGCGCGGGAAGTTCTTCTCCATATTCGATTCGGCCAAATTGCCGCGGGTCTTCATAAACCAGCGAGCCGCGATCCAGCGTGAAAATCGCGTGCGTCCACTTCGACAGCGCGCCATCGATCAACAGCCGACCCGTCATCCCCAGATGAATCACAAGGAATCCGCGATCGAGGCGAATCGAGATGAACTTTCCATGGCGCTCAACGGCCACAATCTTCCGCCCCGCGAGCGCATCGGCGGTCTTACGTGCGGAGCCAACAATTACGCGGATGCCGGTGAGTTCGGCATTGAGGATGCGCCGTCCCACAATCGCCGGACGCAGCGTTCGAACGACGGTTTCCACTTCCGGAAGCTCAGGCATTTTCGGGCAGGTCCACCAGAACGGCGCTGTCTTGCACCTTCACGCGATAAATCGGAATGCCCAGGGTATCGTCGACCCGGCATTCGCCGCTGAACGTATCGAATTCCCACATGTGCCAGGGGCAAACCACAAGCCCCTGAATCACGGTTCCCTGCCCCAGCGGACCGCCCGCATGCGGGCAAACGCCCGACATCGCGCGAATCTCGCCGCCCGCATTACAGATGGCGTAAAGCTCGCCTTCGTGCTCCACTTCGATCACGGAATCCTTCGGCAGTTCGCCGACGGTCGCCAGTTTTGTCCACGCCATTCATACAGTGTAGTGGAGCCGGTTGAGATCAGATATCGCACATCGCCACAATGATCGGGTTACAATAAGCTTTCAGACATTAATGCGTTTGTTCTTACTGTGCGCAGCTCTGGCCTCGGCAGGGTTTGCGCAGTCCGTTCCACTGACTCAGGATTCTTACGTCATTCCCGGCACCGGCGGAAACTACGGGGCGCAGCAGACGCTGAACGTCGGCGGCGGCAGCGGTTCTCAGGCCCTGGTACAGTTCGATCTCTCCACGCTTCCCGCCGGAACGATCGCATCGGGCGTCTCCAAAGCAACGCTGGTGCTGTTCGCAAGAACGGTATTAACCGCCGGAACCATCGGTGTTTCAACCGCCAGTGGCGCCTGGACCGAAGCGGCCGTCAATGGAAACAATTCCCCTTCCGCCGGCACGGCTGTAGCCACCGGTGTCGCTGCAGCAAGCAGTGGTGTTTACATTTATGTTGACGCCACCGCCGCGGTTCAGAGCTGGCTGACGACGCCCTCGGGTAATAACGGTTTCATCATCATACCGGCCGGAGGAGTCAACGTCGCGTTCGACAGCAAAGAGAGCACCTCCACCAGCCACGCCCCGGAACTCGTGATCACGACCAGTTCTTCCGGCCCGGCTGGCGCTACGGGGGCCACCGGAGCGACAGGCTCAACAGGCGCGGGATCCGTCGGCGCTACCGGTCCAACTGGACCCACCGGCGTTAGCGGCCCGACTGGATCGACTGGCGCTAGCGGTCCGACTGGATCAACCGGCGTTAGCGGCCCGACTGGATCGACTGGCGCTAGCGGTCCAACTGGACCCACCGGCGTTAGCGGCCC